>Ga0160502_100032_pt1 | contig 226374 bp, 198 predicted proteins | sample DIDnMG_14_FD_108237 | JGI IMG/M metagenome (GOLD analysis project Ga0160502, IMG submission 108237) | Enriched soil microbial communities from UW Madison campus, WI, USA - DID2933_E24_Xylan MG | ecosystem: Environmental > Terrestrial > Soil > Unclassified | place: USA: Madison, Wisconsin... | reverse complement strand
ATTGAGCGCATCACTACCAAAGGTGATGGAGATGAACATACCCAGAGCCACATAGATCACGATGATGAACAGTCCGTACAGCAAAGCCTGCGAAACGCCCTTGCTGCGGGAGCCGGATCGCTTTGTAAAGAAACTTACGGTAAGGGGAACCATCGGGAATATGCAGGGCATAATGAAAGCAGCAAAACCACCAATAAGACCGGCAATAAAAATCCCCCAAAGGGATTGTTTTTCCTGTTTCTCGCCTACCTGCCCAGCTGTGGTTGCGCTAGCAGCACTATCTTGAGTTAAGCTGTCGGTTGCGCCATCACTGAAGACCAAGTCGTCTGGGACGCTGAGCAAGCTGTCGCTGTCTGTGCTTGATGAGCTGGTATCTGCCGCCGTGCTTCCGTCGACAAACTCCACGTTTTCCAAGGATATAAGACTATCCTGCTGAGCGAAGGCTGTGGGAAGAAATGAGTATGTTAATAGTTGTAACAGTACAATGTACTTTGTTAATAAACGCATGCCTGAAATTGATAAGGTGCTAAAATAAAAAAAAGGCAGTAAACAAACTGCCTTTTATCTTTCTTATCTGCACAAATACTACTTAATTGTGACGTTAAACGCATATTCGTCAGGTGGCAGACATTGGCTCTTATCACAAGCCATAAATTCCACTATACCTTTTACGGTCGTCTGATTTTTGTTTAATTTTACTTTTTGCTGAAAGGTTACCTCTTTTGCATAGAAAGGGACATTCATCTTGAAATCTTTCTCGTATTTCGACTGCGGCGTGGGTGCCGCAACTTTTCCGTTTAAAGCATAATCATTGGATGCCGTAAACTGGAAAGTTGTAGAAATTGGCCCTCCGTCAGGAACATTTAAACCATAGATATGCCAGCCTTCTTGGATGGTAGCTTTAACAAAAACAACAGCCTCTTTACTGTTTAATTTCTTCGATGCAACGGACCATTTTACGGGGTTATAAATCTGCGCAACAGCGCCAAAAACCGTAAACAGTACGGCAACAACTACTAAGCTTAATTTTTTCATCTGTTAATCCTACTTTCTGTAATGGACTTAAAATTTGTTCCAAAGTTTAAACAAAGCTAAGAAACATTTGGGAAAGAAGGTATGGACAGCCAACGAGAACCCGTAAATTTACGGTTATATTATAAAGCTGATTTCCTTGAGATCAAAGTGCTCCACCCGCTCTCCCATGTCGACGGCGAGCTTTCCCTGCATATTGACTCCAAGTATGCAGCCTGTTTGTTCTTTTTCCTGAACGAGAAACTTGGCGGGGACGCCACGTCGGTACAATTCGTTGTTGTATGCGGAAAGTATTTCTTTTGCATCTTGTGTAGACTGTGTTTGGTAATGGTGAAGGATCTGGTCTAATATATTTACACAAAATTCCTCTATCACGAGTGGGGCTTCTGCTTGTGTTTCCAAGAGGAGGGAGGTGGCCTTCTCTGCAATGGCTGCCGGAAAGGACCGCTGGTTGACGTTTATGCCGACTCCGATAATGGAAGAACGTACGATGCCTCCCTTCAGCTTGTTCTCGATCAAGATTCCCGCGATCTTTTTGTCCTGTACGTAAATGTCGTTGGGCCATTTGACGGTAGCATTGATGTTGTATTGCGCTAAGGCCTGTTGTATACCTAAACAAATAAGCATATTTAAACGAAACGTTTCGTCCCCAGCGAGGTTATCAGGGTATAGTAGGAAGCTGAATGTGAGGTTTTCGTCTTTTGCGGTAAGCCAGCTGCTGCCGCGTTGGCCTCTTCCTTTGGTTTGGTATCTTGCCATAATGGCAGTGCCTTCTGCAAGTGGCTTAATATTTGACAAAAGTTCTTTCAAATAATCGTTGGTAGACGATAGCTCATCCAGAACAATTAAATTTTGTCTCAGGGAAAGTCGGGAAAATGTGTTATTTTGCAAGAGAGAACATTTAAAAGCGTAAATATTGTTCAAAACTAATATTTTTTAATGAGTAAAAGTACGAAAACGCAATTGTCAGGTAAGCTTGCAGAGGTGGTAGTCTTAGGCATGCAGGAGAAGAAAGCACACGAGATTGTGCGGATGGACATGCGGACGGTGAATGCAACCTTGTCAGACTATTTTGTAATTTGCCACGCAGATTCCACTATACAGGTTAATGCCATTGCAAAGAGCGTGGAAGAAGAGGTTTATAAAGCTTTTGGACAGGAGCCTTGGCATAAAGAAGGACACGGAAATGGCGAATGGATTCTCCTAGACTTCGTTGACGTGGTGGTGCATATCTTCAAAACTGAAAAAAGAAGCCATTATGGCATAGAAGACCTATGGGGTGATGCACAAGTGCAGTCCTACCAAAGTGCTTGAAAAATTTAACAAAGAAGGAAAGACATAACAAATTATAATGAAGAAAATCCCAAGTAAGAAAGTGACACCTGTTCCGCCGAAGTTTAATATGATGTGGCTATGGATATTGATTATCCTTGGTTTCTTCGGGCTACAGTACTTTTTCAGCAGCGAGTCTACTAAAAAAATAACGTATGCCGAGTTTGAAGAAAAAATGCTTCGTCCGGGTGATGTGGAAAAGCTCGTCGCTTTCAAAAATAATGATTTGATCGACGTCGAGGTATATATCAAAAAGGATAAATTAAGCGAAGAAAAATACAAAGAGGTGGCGCCCAATGCCAATTCCCTGTTGCTAAGCCCATCGGTGGGGCCGCAGTATGTTTTTACCGAACCATCTGCCGAAATCTTGGACAAGAAGTTGCAGGCGTCGCAAGATAGTGTGGAGACAGGGCAAACGAAAATAGCGGTCAACTACGAAGATCGATCGAACCCTTGGGCCGGTTGGTTTATTTCGTTTATGCTTCCGCTGTTGATCATCGTGGCCATCTGGATGTTGCTTATGCGTAGAATGGGCGGTGGTGCAGGAAGTGGCGGTGGTGCTATTTTCAATATTGGAAAATCAAAAGCGCAGTTATTTGATAAGGAATCGCAGATCAATATTACCTTCAATGATGTAGCCGGTTTAGAAGAGGCCAAGACGGAGGTCATGGAGATCGTAGACTTTTTGAAAAATCCTAAAAAATATACGGATCTGGGCGGGAAAATTCCCAAAGGAGCTTTGCTGGTTGGTCCTCCGGGTACTGGAAAAACGTTATTGGCCAAAGCTGTTGCTGGTGAAGCGCAAGTGCCATTTTTCTCCCTATCAGGATCGGATTTTGTTGAGATGTTTGTCGGCGTCGGCGCTTCTCGTGTGCGCGATCTGTTCAAACAGGCAAAGGAAAAGGCTCCATGTATTATCTTTATTGATGAGATCGATGCTATCGGTCGCGCGCGGGGCAAAAACTCGGTTATGGGTGGAAATGATGAGCGTGAGAACACCTTAAATCAGTTGCTTGTCGAGATGGATGGCTTTGGTACCAACTTGGGTGTTATCATCTTAGCAGCAACCAATAGGTTAGATGTGTTAGATTCGGCCCTGTTACGTCCTGGACGTTTCGATCGGCAGATTTCCATCGATAAACCTGATCTTTTAGGGCGTGAACATATTTTCAACGTGCATCTTAAGCCGTTGAAATTATCGGAAGAAGTGGACGCCAAGAAATTGTCAGCACAGACGCCTGGTTTCGCGGGTGCCGAAATTGCGAACGTCTGTAACGAAGCTGCGCTTATTGCCGCACGTAAAAATAAAAAGGCGATTGGCATGCAGGACTTTCAGGATGCCATCGATCGTGTTATCGGCGGACTGGAGAAGAAAAATAAGATTATCTCCCCTGATGAGAAAAAGATCGTAGCCTACCACGAGGCTGGACACGCTATCGCAGGCTGGTTCTTGGAGTATGCGGATCCTTTGGTTAAGGTATCTATTGTACCGCGTGGTGTCGCAGCACTGGGCTATGCGCAGTATCTTCCCAAAGAACAATTCCTCTACACGACAGAGCAATTGTTGGATAGCATGTGTATGACCATGGGTGGACGTGTTGCCGAAGATATCACTTTTGGACGTATTAGCACCGGAGCACAGAATGATCTGGAGCGTATCACCAAATTGGCTTATGCGATGACGGCCGTGTATGGTATGAACGACAAAGTCGGCAATGTTTCGTTCCGTGATAGCTCTGGCGATTCCCAGTTTCAGAAGCCTTACTCCGATCAAACCGCAGAGTTGATTGACGAGGAAGTACGTATTTTGATCGCCGCCGTATACGAACGTACAAAGCAATTGTTGCTTGAAAAGCAGGATGGCTTAATCAAGATTGCTGAGAAACTGCTTGAGAAGGAAATCTTGTTTCAAACGGATCTAGAAGATATATTGGGCAAGCGTCCTTTCGAGAACCGCACGACATATGACGAATTTGTTAATGGTGGAGCCGATGGCGGCGGGGTTCCACAAACGGATCTGCCTTTAGACTTGCCTCCCGACAGTGGTAACAGCGATGTAAACAGCGCCGATAAAAACGATTTCGAAGGTTAACATATTATTGAGCACGTAGATATCACTTCCTTCGCCAGCGGCGGGGGAAGTTTTTTTAATTAGGGACTGGATTTTCGGAGATAGAGATGAATATTAGAAATACGACGGCTAAAGAACGGATGTTGAAAAAGATTCGTCAGGCTTTACTTCAGAAAAGAGATAACCCTTATTCCGATTTCGAGGATTCACCGCTTTACAAAGATGAAGAGGAGGCCTTGGATGTAACATTCGCACGTGAGCTCACGGAGGTGGGCGGGCATTTTGTGTATTGTGACGGCGAGATTAGTCTTATCGAGAACCTGATTTTATTAGCGGAAAACTTAGACCTCAAGAAAATTTTTGCTTGGGAATCAAGCATTCGACAGCTTTTGGACCGATATGGATTCCCGGTCTATACGACCGCGCATCAGTTTTTGGAGGCGGACGCCGGAATCACCAGCTGCGAATCGCTCATTGCCCGAAGCGGCAGTGTGCTGATCAGCAATGCAGAAGCGTCAGGACGTAGACTTTCCTCCTATCCTCCGATACATATTGTCGTGGCAAAGGCTTCCCAGTTGGTGATGGATATTAGACATGGTCTGCGGCGGATTCAGGAGAAATATGCGGAACAACAACCCTCTATGATTACCCTTGTGACCGGACCAAGTCATTCCAGTGCCATTGAAAATACCGCTGTTGTTGGTTCCCACGGTACAAAGGCATTATATGTTTTTGTGCTGGAAGACCGTTTTTAAAAGATAATTTATGATCCAAAACTTGTATAACACCCCCGTAGCTTCTGTAATTTTTGCGTTGACATTGGTCTGCAGCATCTTTGTTTTTTCCAATCCGCAATGGTACGGCAAGTTGATGCTACATCCCTACAGTATATTTCGCAACAGATCCCGCTATTATATGGTGCTGAGCAGCGGCTTTATTCATAAGGACTGGATGCATCTCTTGTTCAATATGGTGACGTTCTATTATTTTGGCTTTCCGCTGGAAAATATGTTTGTTCAGTTCAGCGGTCCAATTGGTCACCTATACTTCGCCCTGCTTTATCTGCTAAGCATGGTTTTGAGCGATATTCCCACCATCGTACAACAAAAGAATAACCCCGGCTATTACAGCTTGGGCGCTTCAGGATCAATTTGTGCCGTCTTGTTCAGCTTTATTCTTTTTGAGCCGAAGGTGGAACTGGGAGTCTTTATGATTATTCCGATGCCTGCATATCTGTTTGCTCTTCTTTTTGTAGGATACAGTATATGGGCTGCCAAGAAATCTGCAGATAGCATCAACCATGATGCCCACCTTTTCGGCGCTTTAACGGGGGTGGTACTAACCCTGATGATGTACCCTTGGGCCTTTAGCCATTTCTTAGGTCGTTTTTAACTCAGCCGGCCCAGTTTTCTCGATCCAGGCTTCGGAAGTGTATCGCTTCGGCGAGATTTTGGTTTTCGATATCACTTTTCTGATCCATATCCGCAATGGTACGCGCTACTTTTAGTATGCGATCGTAAGCGCGTGCAGATAGACCAAGCTTTTCCATAGCTCTCTTCAGCAATAGCGTGCCTTCCTCCGATATCCGGCATACATCTCTCACCGCTTTGGTATTCATCTGTGCATTGCAGTGAATATGGTCGACACCGTCAAAGCGTTGTTCCTGTGCCCTCCTAGCATGCATCACACGATCACGGATAGCAATGCTTTTTTCGCTGCTGCTATAGCCGGCCAGCTCATTGAATTCAATCGGCGTCACTTCGACATGTAGATCAATGCGGTCGAGTAAAGGTCCAGATATCTTACTAAGATAGCGCTGTACGACGGCGCTGCCACAGATACATTCTTTTTCCGGATGGTTATAATATCCGCATGGGCATGGATTCATAGCCGCGATAAGCATAAAGCTGGCGGGGTAGTCGACGGAAAATCGAGCACGCGAAATGGTGATACTGCGGGATTCCAAAGGCTGACGCATCACCTCTAGGAGAGATCGTTTAAACTCCGGCAGCTCATCCAGAAAAAGAACCCCATTATGGGCTAGGGAGATCATCCCGGTTGTGGATAGGATCCGCCACCAACCAACGCTACATCGGAGATCGTATGATGTGGGGAACGGAAGGGGCGCGTGGTCATGAGCGAAGCTTGAACATGCCGTTGACCGGCCACGGAATGAATTTTCGTCGTTTCCAGTGATTCTTGCAACGTGAGGGGAGGTAGGATGGTGGGGAGTCGCTTGGCCAGCATCGTTTTACCAGCACCTGGTGGGCCGATCAAGATAACGTTATGTCCTCCAGCGGCAGCAATTTCTAAGGCGCGCTTAATATTTTCCTGTCCCCTGACGTCCGCAAAATCGACTTCGTAATTATTGATATGATAAAGGAACTCGTTTTCGATATCGATCTGAAGCGGTTCAATTTTCTCTTCTTCGTTGAAGAAAGCTACGATTTCACGTAGGTTGTTTACGGGAAGTACCTGCAGGTTTTGTACTGCGGCTGCTTCGCGAGCGTTCAATTCGGGGAGGATCACGCCCTTGAAACCGTCTTTTTCGGCTTGGATGGCGACGGGAAGTGCTCCCTTGATGGGTTGGATATCGCCATCAAGCGATAGTTCGCCCAAGATCAGATAATCGCTGAGGAGATGTGCCGCCATTTGACTGGAGGCCGCCAAAATACCAATGGCCATAGATAGGTCGTATGCAGAACCCTCCTTGCGGATATCTGCGGGTGCCAAATTGACAACAATTTTTTGTCGAGGCATACGAAAACCGATGGTTGCTATCGCGCTTTCAATGCGTTGCCAACTTTCTTTGATGGCATTATCCGGTAGGCCGACAATATAGTACTTGGTGCCGGTAGAAATGTGTACCTCAACGGTGATGGAAGTAGCCTCTATGCCATGTACGGCACTGCTGAATGTTTTGACGAGCATATTGATTTACAAATGGTTGATTTAAAGATAAAGATTAAGAAAATAAAATCAAATTCCGTCAAGCTGACAAGACAAAGTTTGGATAGATTTTTGTTGTTAATCGATATGACGGTCTCGGTAGGCCAAAATAGTTTTGTATTTTTAAAACGATTAGAACGATCATTTGTTAAACATATATCGTCTGTATAACTTTAGTATTATTAAAAGACAAATCTTATGAACGAAAACGGTAAAATAGTTACAGCGTTGTTAGCAGGCTTAGCAGCTGGTGCAGTATTGGGTCTCTTGTTTGCTCCTGATAAGGGATCTGAAACAAGAGATAAGATCCAGGACTCATTGGCAGACCTTGGTGATGCGATCAAAGAACGTGCTGAAGAGCAGTTGGATCAATTGCAAGATCTGAAAGAAAAATTAGTTGCCGTCGTGAAATCGAAGGTTGCTAGGGCCGAGTCGATTATCGATGACGAGATTGAAGAGCACGCATAGTATACCTGGGGCTGCATTAAGTAGCCCCGTTAAATTTAAATTTTAGAGGGGGCTGTGGCTTGCGCTGTACATACGGCGCAGGGAAGCTTCACAAAAAGGGATTCATGGAAGAAGAAAAATTTTCATTTACTGGCACATTCCAAAAAGGGAAGGAATACGTTGATACGCAGATCAAATTATTGAAATTGCGCGCCTTGGCCAAAGGCTCACGCATTGCAGGGTCGTTGGTTCTAGATGTATCCAAGGTAATTCTTACATTATTCATTGTTTTCTTTTGTTCGTTGGCATTAGGGTTTTTTCTTGGTGAACTGTTGCATAGTAACGCCTTAGGTTTTTTGCTCACGGGGGTGATATTTTTTGTAGTCTTGTTGCTTATTCGTGCTTTCGAGCCGAAATTGGAGTCTATTTTTATGAACGTTACCATCCGAAAGTTGGCCAATAAATGGGACGGCGATGAAGACGATGATGTTATTGAAGAGAAAGTAAAAACGAATATACATGAAGAGTTCACAAAAAATAAATAACCTAGAAGATCTAAAAGCGGAGATTGCACGCGTTAACGTGCGGAAGCGAGAGCAGGAGGCATATTTATTGGATCAATATGGTTTATTAAAAAATAAGGTAGAGGCTCCCATACGTTTTTTTAAAAATATCACATCGGTCGTGCCCGGGGCAGGTATTGTGAAAGGCGTTGCCAATAACATCGGGAAAGCCATGAAAGGGAAAGATGCGGACTGGCTAACAAATGTGCTGCAAATAGGTACACCCTTGGTGTTGAATTCGACCTTGCTTCGTAACGCTGGTTGGTTGAAAAAAGCCGTTGTTTTATTGGCCTCTGAAACGGCTGTGGGGCAGGTTAACCGAAGCAATATCAGTTCTTTCATCGGCAAGATTACCAACTTTATCAAGCCAAAAGGGAGTAAGAAAAAGAAGAAAAAACATCTTCCAGACGGCTTTGTCGTAGAAGATGAAAGTCCCGATTTTGGACTGCCTACAAACAGCGAAACATACTAGCTAGTATGCTTCGCTATATAATCGGCATAGGCTAATCTAATACCGTCTGCCAAGGATACGCGGTGTTGCCAGCCCAATTCCTTAATTTTTGTGACATCCATGAGCTTTCGCGGCGTTCCATCTGGTTTGCTGGAATCGAACAACAGCTCTCCCTCAAACCCGACAATTTCCTTGATCAATAGCGCCAATGATCCTATACTGAGATCCTCGCCGACACCGATATTAATAAATTGATCTTGACTGTAGGCCTCCATGAGGAAAAGACAGGCTTCGCCTAGGTCGTCTGCATACAAAAATTCCCTTAACGGACTTCCTGTTCCCCAAATTGTAACGCTTTCCGCATTCTGTGTTTTTGCCTCATGGAATCGGCGGATAAGTGCGGGCAGTACATGGGAATTTTCCGGATGGTAATTATCATTGATGCCATAGAGGTTTGTCGGCATAGCGGATATGAAATCGCAGCCGTATTGCGCACGATACGCTTCGCACATCTTTATTCCAGCGATTTTTGCAATGGCATAGGGCTCGTTTGTTGGTTCTAGTAATCCCGTGAGCAAGTAGTCCTCTTTTAGCGGTTGTGGAGCTAGTTTAGGGTAGATGCAACTAGAGCCGAGGAACAGTAATTTTTTCACCTTATTTAAATAGGACTGATGGATGACATTGGTCTGGATAGCAATGTTTTCATAAATGAAATCCGCACGGTAGGTATTATTTGCGACGATGCCACCAACTTTTGCTGCTGCCAAGAAAACGTAATCGGGGCGCTGTTCTTCGAAAAATGAAGATACAGCCTGTTGGTCGCGGAGATCCAGTTCCTTCGACGTGCGTTTGATAATATGGGTGTAACCGGCGTTCTCCAGTGTCCGAACAATTGCTGATCCCACCATTCCGCGGTGACCAGCTACAAATATTTTAGCGTCTTTTTCCACATCAATCTATTGAATACTGCAAATATAAGGTTATTTTTGCCCACAAAGCATCAAAAAATGGGTAAGGACAAGTTAAGGAAATTTGCGGAGGTGGCGACCTTTGCAAACGTTGTACAATTGGAGGCTGGACAAGCATTTAAGGGGAAATGGGCTAACACGTTCTTTAAGAATGAGCAGCCGGTGATCTTAGAATTGGCCTGTGGAAAAGGGGAGTACACGGTTAATCTAGCGAAGCTCTTTCCAGATAAAAATTTTATTGGTGTTGACTATAAAGGAAACCGAATTTGGCGTGGTGCCAAAACCGCGCTGGAAGAAGGAATAACGAACGTAGGCTTTCTACGTATTCAGATCGAAACAATTTTAGACTACTTTGCCGCAGGAGAGATTGACGAAATTTGGATTACTTTTCCCGATCCACAACCCCAGATTAGTCGCGAAAAAAAGCGGTTGACACACCCAAAATTCTTGGAGAAATATAAGACGCTGCTATCCGATACTGGGATTATGCATCTGAAAACAGATAATGATGGCTTTTATACGTATACCCTCGAACAGATTGAAGCGCTTAAATTGCAAAAGAAAAGAGAAACGACTGATCTTTATAAATCTGATCTAGTCGATGATGTGCTGGCGATCAAGACCTATTATGAACGAAAGTATCTTGCCGATAGTAAGAATATCAATTACGTGGAGTGGACCTTCAAATAGCAGATTAATTTCAGCGATCACCTATCTCGGAATGTATAGTAGTAGTCTTTTATAACGATATCGATAAACTCTTCAGGGCGCATCTGTGGCTTCACGTCTAGCAATTCGACCAGTTTATTGCTTAAGGCAAGGATAATGTTGTAGTCTTTACGCTCATACCCTTTCCTATACACCTCTTTGATGATGTTGGCATCTTGATCAGAGAGCCGTAGCACCTGCGGAAAGGTAACATGGTGCTCTTGGGTAATCTCTGCAAATAGGGTTTGTTGAATAAACATATCCTGCTTGGTGCTGATCACTGCCGTATCCGCGGCGATGTCTCCGATCCGTTGTGCATTGCGGGTGGCTATGATGCTGCTGATTCCCAGTGCGCCGACGCACAGAAAAATATCGACGATCGTGCATACCCAACGTACAAAATATTGATAGATATTGGCTCGCGTGCCGTCAACCTTGACAACTTTTATTTTCATGATGATTTTTCCAACCGTTTGTCCATTGAAAAAGGTTTCCATTAAAAATGGATAGAAGAACGCTGGTAGAAGAAACAGCATGTAGACTCCCATCATCAACCAATTATCCGACGCATTGAACAGGCCGATTTGGCTTAGGAAAAAAAAGATGAGTAAAGCATAGCAAACGATAATAAAATAGTCAATTGCAAATGCAATGATCCTAGAGCCCAAAGAAGCGAGCTTGTATTCAAACTTAACGTTTTGTGGGGTGTTTATCAACAATCTATTCATGCTGGTATGTCGCTAGCGAAATTTACGGAATAGTTTTGATGCTTACAATTATTCAACGATAAAGATCTTTTATTGTGGGTATATTTGATAGTCTGCAAAGCGATTTATTGGGGCTATTTTCAGTAGGTTGAACACCTGTGGTATCAAGTCGGTTCTATTGGTTTGGGCCCTGTTTTTTTCAATAAGAATATAATTGCAAATGCGTTCAAATTTCGTTAAGTTTGATATCGAGGTTACATACTTAACAGATGAGAGAAGCATCCTTTATTGATAGGAATAAGGAGAAGTGGGTCTTGATCGAGGGCAATTTGCGTAATAAAATGAATGTAGAGCCGGATCTATTGGCTGCTAACTATATGGAATTGACCAACGACCTCGCTTATGCGCAGACATTCTACCCGCATTCCAAAACGAAAGACTACCTAAATGAACTGGCGATCCTAGCGCACCAGCAGCTTTATCGCGACCAAAAATCGTCCGAGAACCAGATCAAGAATTTTTTTCAGCGGGAGATACCCGAGGCGATTTGGGAGTTAAGGCGTCCGTTGTTCTACGCTTTACTTATCTTTTGTTTTTCCATTGCCATAGGTTTTGTATCTGCCTATTACGATCTCGATTTTGTCCGACTTATTCTTGGAGACCACTATGTAGATATGAGCATCAAGAATATTGAAAGTGGAAATCCGGCGGGCGTTTATGCCGGAGGCAGTGAAATGGGATCGGCCTTGGCCATCACAATTAATAATGTTCGTGTAGCTTTTTTGGCATTTGCTTTCGGCATATTTTACAGTATAGGAGCGGGGTATATTCTGTTCAACAATGGTATTATGGTCGGTGCATTTCACTACATGTTCTATCAACATGGCGTACTGGGAGAGGCGATGTCAGCCATTTGGATACATGGTGCCATTGAGCTTTCTGTTATTGTGATCGCTGGGGGCTGTGGTCTTGCTATTGGTAATAGTATCCTTTTTCCAAGATCGTATACACGGATAGAATCCTTTAAGCGACGTATTAGAACAGCTGCCAAGGTGTTGGTCAGTACGGTTCCCTTTTTTGTGCTCGCTGGTTTTTTGGAAGGCTTCGTTACGCGGCATTACCAAATTTCCATTTGGATGTGTGCGCTGATCATAACGGTTTCTTTCGTGGCGGTTCTCTACTTCTATGTGATTCGTCCTTATAAAATGGCCAAGATTTACGGATGGAAATAGACTTTGAATTTCGAAAAGAACGAAAACTTGGCGAAATTGTCCAGGATTTCATTAATCTATTGCGCTTGGTGCTGCGGCATTTTTTCCAAACGATATTTAAGTTGGCCGTTATCCCGCTATGTTGCATGTTGGTATTGATTTATTACGGTACCACACGCATTAACTTAAGTACGACACAGGATTTCTCGGAATCGCTCGATATCATAGGAATCGCGATATCTGCCTTTTTTGGATTGGTATTAGTGAGTATGGTGTTCTTTGGTTTGGCAATCGAGTATTTCATCTTGCTTAAAAATAATAGGAATACCGATTTTAGTTCGCGGGACGTATGGCAATCGTTCGTACAGCATCTAAGCAAATATCTGACGTTTTTAGTTGTCGCTATAGTGGCGATGTTTATCCTCATCATTCCTATCGCTGTGGCGATGCTTATTTTGGCATTTATTCCCTTAGTAGGCAGTTTCGCAATGGGTATTTTAGGGACATTCGTTGGCGTTTGGTTTTTTTGTGCCTTCTTGTTGTACAGGGAAGATTATGTGGATGCGGGCGGAAGCTTGCAGAAGACATTTTCCATGCTTCGCAAGAAAATGATCGACTATAGCGTATCGTCTTATGTGGTCAGTTTTGTTTTTCAAGTGCTCTTGATGATGCTGTCCTTGATGCCGACCTTGATCTTAGGGATTATTGCCTATAACACCATTGGTTTTGACAACACCTTTTTTGATAGCCTCTTTGGTAGAATGTTGGTTTCCTTCGGTGCGACTCTCATTGTGCTGCTTTATATTGTATATTATATGTTTTCTGTGCTAGTTTACGGCATTATTTACGAGACCATCAAAGAAATAGAATACGGCGAAAATATTTATGAAAAGATTGATCGCTTGGGAGGGCCCGCTAATGAGCTTTAGATTCTTTTCAATAGGATTGCTCCTGCTTCTGCCCTTTTTCTCGCTGGCACAGGATTCTATTTCGCCAAAAATCCTGCCCGATAGCCTGCCGGAAGTAGCAGAGGCGCCGGTAGACGATTTTTTGGAAGAAGGATACTATGATCACGTACCTCAATTGGCGGATATTCCTGTAGTTGATACGGCGACGTTCCATCGACTTTCTAAAGACTATCAAGGAGAGGAGTTTGATTATGATCAGGTGCGCGAACAGCAGATTGGGTTGTTCAAAAAGATATTCGATAGGATTGGCCGCTGGCTAGAAGGACTATTTCCTGACATCAATTATTTTGAATTTTCCGATTTTGTATATAAAATACTAGCGTTATTGGCTGTGGCTGTATTGGTATGGATTGTCTATCGTATCATTGTTTCAAGACAACGTTGGTTGAGCCCTAACGAGGAGGAACGCGAAGAAGGCGATGAGATCAAGTTTGTGGAAAGAAACCTGATGGACGTCGATTTGGCCGGCTATATTGCGCAAGCCGAGAAAGAGCAAGACTTTGTCAGGGCGATCCGCTACCTCAACCTGCTTAACATACAGCTGTTGGCAAAAAAAGGCTGGATAGATTGGAAACATTCCAAGTCACATGTGGAGCTTATTGATGAATTGCAGGATGAGACCTTGAAAAAGGAATTTGCTGGGAACGTGACTATTCTTAATCGTGTATGGTATGGTAATGTGGCCATGGATGCTGCACAATACGCATCATTTTCGGGTTATTTCTTAAACTTTCAATCGAAATGGGCATGAAGGGGACTGGAAAATTAGGCATTGCGTTGCTGATTGTCACCTTGCTGGCAATTGTCTTCATCGATCTCACCAAAGATAGTCAGATTGACTGGTCGCGAAGTTACGATCAACGGGATAAAATACCGTTTGGACTATATTTTACACGCACCGAACTGCCCCATATCTTGGCGGATAGCAGCGAGGTGAAGGATTTCACATCTACAAATTATGATGATCTGAAACGATTTCTGCCGGGTAAGGAAAATGCCAGCCTGCTGTTCGTCGTGGACCAGTTTTATGAAGGGAAGGAATCTATTGGTGAGCTTCTGGCGTTTGTCGAAAGAGGAGGTGAGGTCTTTATTTCATCAAATAGTCTACCTCCCGTTTTATTGGATAGTTTGGGTTTAAGTCAAGATTATTATTACCCACAGGATTTTGGCGAAACCGTTGACCTAAATGCTAGGGTGTTCGCGTTGAGCAATGGTCGAAAGGCTTTTTACAAGGACTTGGAATACCCTGGACTATTTTATGGAATCGATTCTACTGGCGTGCGCTCGGCCGGATATTTTGAGGCGGGGGGACGTCAACTGCCCAATTTTGTGGAAGTGCGGCGTAAAAAGGGACGTTTTTTAATTCATTTGGAGCCTCTTATGTTTACAAACTACTACATGCTGCAAGAACAAAACTTTTTGTACGGCGCCGCGGCATTGAAACTGATAGCGCGCAAGCGTGTTTTTTGGTATGATGCATTGTTCCAAAGGAAAGAGATTGCGAGGACGCCTTTGCGGGTATTGCTCCAAAATGAAGGTCTTCGACAAGCGTGGTATTTGTTGCTCTTCGGACTGTTGCTGTTTTTGCTGTTCAGAAGCAAGCGCGAGCAGATGGCTGTTCCTGTCGTCGAGGCCGAGAAAAATCTGTCAAAGGAGTTTGCGAGAACCATTGCGACCCTGTATTACGAAAATGGTAACGACAGCAATCTCTTACAAAAGAAAGTAGAGTACTTTCTATATGATCTGCGCACGAAGTTTTTTATTGATACGCTGCAGTTGGAAGATGCAGGATTTGCAGAGCAGTTGTCGAAGAAAACGGGGGTTCCACGTGCCGATTGTGAACGAATTGTGGCCTTGGTAAACAAATATCGGAAGATTACCTACTCCACAGATAGCGAACTTATGGAGGTACATAAACAAATTGAAGAATTTAAAAGTAAAGCCAATATATTATGAGTGAACTAGCAAGTAAATATGAGCCTAATTTCGAGAATAGGATCGACTTAAGTGTGTTGCAGGAAAAGATGGATGCCGTGAAATCGGAGGTGAAGAAAGTTATTGTGGGTCAAGACGATGTTATTCGAAAGTTACTCATCGCTATATTAGCTGGCGGGCATTCCCTGATCGAGGGGATGCCAGGCGTCGCAAAAACACTAACGGCAAAACTGATCGCTAAGAGCCTGCAGGGCGACTTTAAGCGTATACAGTTTACACCCGATCTTATGCCGTCCGACGTAACGGGATCTTCTATCCTCGATCTTAAAAGCAATGAATTTCAATTTTTGCATGGTCCTATTTTTGGCCATATCGTCTTGATTGATGAAATAAACCGAGCGCCAGCCAAGACACAGTCTTCGCTTTTCGAATGTATGTCTGAACGGCAGGTGACGGTCGATGGGACGACCTATCCGGTGCCGCGACCTTTTGTTGTCTTTGCCACGCAAAACCCGATTGAGCACGAAGGGACCTATCGATTACCTGAGGCACAGCTCGATCGATTTCTTTTCAAAATCAATGTTGGTTATCCGGCTTTGGAAGAGGAAATGGAAATCCTGCGGGAGCATCATGCTCAGAAAACAGGCGATAAGGAGGATTTGGTGCAGCCCGTTGTCGGTATCGCGGAGCTCATAGGCTTCCAAGAGCTGGTGAAGCAATTATATGTACATGAAGATGTATTTGCCTATATCGTGCAGGTGATTTTTAACACCCGTTCGAATCCAAATTTGAGTCTTGGTGCTTCCCCTCGTGCATCGATAGCATTGTTGGAAGCATCCAAGGCTAGCGCAGCGCTGCAGGGTCGAGATTTTATAACACCGGATGATGTCAAGTATGTAGCACCTAATATCCTTGGGCATCGGGTATTATTGACTCCGGAGAAGGAGATGGAAGGCTTCACCAGTGATTTTATCATTAAACAAATTGTGGATGCAATAGAAATTCCTCGATAATGCAATTTCTTCGGAGCTTATACCTGACGAACCGTTTTTTTTATGGCATCCTTTTCCTTGCCACCTGCTTTGTGCTGGTCTTTTTTATAAGAGTTTTACTGCTGCCGGTAAGTGTGCTGTTTTGGCTATTCCTTGCTTTTTGTATGTGGGATATTGCCGTGCTATTCGTCGGAAAAGGGAAAGTAGCTCTGATAAGAGACTATCCGGAAAAGCTATCGAATGGAGACGAAAATGAGCTGTCGATTATAGTGCAGAGCTATTACCCTGTGAAAATAGGCCTGCGTCTGTTGGAAGAATTTCCAGAGCAATTGCAGCTGCGGGACGTCGATTTTGCTTTTCCATTGAAACCTCGACAAGAGAAACGCGTGCTTTATAATATTAGGCCTACCAGTCGAGGCCTATACACCTTTAATCGCTGCCATGCCTTAGTGCAACATTTGGGGTTGTTTGCGCGGAAGTTTTCGCTACAAGAACCACAAAGTATTCCCTGCTATCCCTCATTTATCCAAATGCGTAAATATCAGTTGCTGGCAACGACCGATCGTTTGGTGGAACTTGGTGTAAAACGCGTAAGAAGGATTGGGGCTACCTTGGAGTTCGATCATATTCGTGAATATGTAAGAGGCGATGAATTTCGGCATCTCAACTGGAAGGCGACAGCTAAGCATCAGAAGTTGTTGATCAACCAATACCAAGAGGAAAAATCACAGCCTATCTACTCGATTATCGATACCGGGAGAGTGATGCGCATGCCATTCAAAGGATTAACCTTGTTGGATTATGCCATTAACTCGACCTTAGTGCTTTCCAACGCGGCGATTCTTAAGCAGGATAGGGCAGGGATGTTGACTTTTTCCAAAGAAATAGGCAACCATATTCCTGCCGAAAAGCGGAATAATCAGATGCGGGTGATCTCAGACAAGCTTTATGGTATTGAGACAGATTTTAAGGAATCGGAATTTGGAAACCTATATGCTTTTTGCAACCGGCATATCAACAAACGTTCGCTGTTGATGTTGTACAGCAATTTTGAAACAACGGACGCTTTGGCAAGGCAGATGCCCTACCTACGCATGTTGGCGAAAACACATATATTGGTAGTGGTGGTGTTTAAAAATACGGAGCTACTCGCTATGTCGAAAGAAAGCGGACCCCGAGTGATTGATGTTTACAATCAGATTATTGCTGAGAAGTTTGTATACGATAAAGGATTGGTGATTCAGGAGTTGCATCGACAGGGAATACAGACAATCTATACCGCACCGGAAGATTTGACCATAAATGCCATCAACAAATATCTGGAGATTAAAGCTAGAGGATTACTTTGATATTTCGGCAAAAAGCATAAAGGCTATGCAATACCAAAAAAAATCCCGTTTCAGATGAAACGGGATTTTTTTTATTGTGGTACGCGTAGTATTAAAGCGAGAATGCTTGTTTTATTTTATCCACGTAGTCTAGTTTTTCCCAAGTAAATAGTTCTACCTCGACGGTTTTCGTTTCGCCTGTTGAGCTTTCGAAGGTTTTACTCACGGTTTGTGGTGTTCTGCCCATATGGCCATAGGCCGCGGTTTCCGAATAAATCGGGTTGCGCAGTCCAAGGCGTGTTTCGATGCCATAAGGTGTCATATCGAAGACTGTAGCGATCTTGCTGGAAATCTCGCCATCAGTAAGACCTACCTTGCTTGTTCCGTAGGTGTTTACATAGATTCCCATGGGATCTTTCACGCCGATAGCGTAAGAAATCTGTACCAAGATTTCATCTGCAACGCCTGCCGCAACGAGGTTCTTGGCAATATGGCGCGTTGCGTAGGCTGCTGAACGGTCAACCTTCGAAGGATCCTTTCCTGAAAAAGCTCCGCCACCGTGAGCACCCTTGCCGCCGTAGGTATCAACAATAATCTTGCGTCCGGTAAGTCCGGTGTCGCCGTGTGGGCCACCAATGACGAACTTTCCGGTGGGGTTCACGTGGAACTTGATGTCGTCGTTGAATAGCGCTTGAAGTTCTGGTTTCAATTGTGCTTTCACCCTTGGCACCAAAATGTTTTTTACATCTTGTGTTATCTTTTCGAGCATGGCTGTTTCTGGAGCAAAATCGTCGTGCTGCGTTGAAATGACGATGGTGTCAATACGTAGCGGTTTATGGTCATCACTATATTCCAAGGTCACCTGTGATTTTGCGTCGGGGCGTAGGTACGTGATATCGGTGTTTTCACGACGCAATACAGCGAGTTCGAACAGCAAGCGGTGTGCTAAATCCAATGCCAGGGGCATGTAGTTTTCTGTTTCGTTGTTGGCATAGCCAAACATGATGCCTTGGTCACCCGCGCCTTGTTCCTGCTTTGTTTTTCTATCAACGCCTTGGTTGATCTCGGCCGACTGCTCGTGGATGGCCGATAGAACGCCACAGGAATTGGCTTCGAACATGTATTCCGATTTTGTATAGCCTATTTTCTGAATAACAGATCGCGCTATCTTCTGTACGTCTAAGTAGATTTTTGATTTCACTTCACCCGCCAACACCACTTGTCCAGTGGTTACCAGTGTTTCTATAGCGACACGAGAATCCTCGTCCCACGCCAAAAAATTATCGATCAAAGCGTCAGAAATTTGATCTGCAATTTTGTCTGGGTGCCCTTCTGACACCGACTCTGAAGTAAATAAATATGCCATTGAGCGTTTTTTAAGATCGCGTTGGAAGAGAAATGCAACGTAAGTGGAAAAACGGAATTGTTGGTTTTAGCACTTTTTTACTGTGGTTGCAATCTCCCAAGGTGCCCAGTAGGATACCTTACGCAAATCAGTCCACATTTTTTTCGTAGACAAAAATACAAACCTTTCCTTGATAAAGAAAGCTGAAAAAGAAAATGTTTTGTAAAAGCCGCAACACATCTTCCTGTACATCACGCCTCATAAAGCTCGTGGTCCATAGTGGTCATGTATTTTTTCGTGCTTAAATTAATCGGCCATACGATAAATTGATGCTTGCAAATCTTTATCTTTATCACCTTAAAATCGAATGTAGAACATGCGTCAACGAAAGCGGATTTTGTTTGTGGTTAACCCGATCTCTGGAGGCAAGAAAAAGACAGCCTTCAATAAACAGATACTGGAAGTGCTTGATCTGGAGAAATTCGACCCTACCTTCAAGATTACTGACCACGCCAACCATGCATTTGAATTGGGCAAGGCAGCAATTGAAGAAGGGTATGATGCGGTGGTCGCAGTGGGCGGCGATGGTACGATCAACGAGTTGGGGTCTGCAATCATGGGAACGGACATGCCTTTAGGCATTATACCTGAAGGGTCGGGGAATGGCTTGGCTTTGTACCTCGGTATTCCCTTGAACGAGTCGGCTGCCATCCGACGTATCAACAGGTTTGAAACGGTCGAAGTTGATACCGGTGAGATCAATGGTCGTCATTTTTTCAATATTGCGGGGTTAGGTTTTGACGCCTCGGTGAGTGACCATTTCGCGACGGAGAATATCCGTGGGCCAATAGGCTACTTGCGCTCGGCCGTGAACGTACTTAGCAATTTCAAGCCTAGCATCTATACCTTGATTATTGATGGCAAGAGTTACAAAAAGGAGGCATTCATGATTAGCGTGGCAAATTCGCCTCAGTATGGAAATAATGCGTATATCGCGCCACAAGCTTCGATCACGGACGGCATCTTGGATGTCTGCATTGTTCAGAAGTTTCCCTTATATCTTTTGCCCAAAATGGTCTTCCATCTCTTTACAAAAAGTGCGGATCAGTCGGATTACGTGGAGATATTGCCCGGTAAGTCCATTCGTATCATTCGAGATGAGAAAGGGCCGGTGCATGTGGATGGTGAGCCCGTGGAAATGGGAACAACACTCGATATTACCATAAAGCATAAGTCTTTAAAAATTATCTGTTAAGTATGGCAAAGCAAAAAAAGCAACGATTTGAAGGGATTGTTTATTCCACAGCCAACGATTTCGATTATATGGAGTCCGATTCCACACAGGAACAAGATACCTTGCCTGTCAACCAGCAACGTTTAAAAGTTTCCTTGGATAAAAAGGCTAGAAAGGGAAAAGTTGTTACAATTGTAGACGGATTTGTTGGAAGAGAGGATGACTTAAATGATTTAGCTAAGCTTCTCAAACAGAAATGTGGGGTTGGTGGATCTGCCAAAGATGGTGTTGTAATAATTCAAGGCGATTTTAAAAATAAGATTTATGATCTGCTGCGGGCGGAGGGATATTCGGCGAAATTGGTTGGCGGATAAATACTTACAATCGGTTGCATAAAGCGAATATGACTTTTTTTTGACGACGAGGCTATATAATCCAACAATTATTGGAACATGTTAGGGTATAGAGCGTCTATGTTTTTCGATGAGTGAACACTTACTTATTTTTGGGAGTTAATGATTTTTTAATTTGCATAAACCAAAAAAAATAGTTTTCATTGTAAAATATATCGTCTTAAAGGACGTTAAAGCATGAGGCGATGACCTAATTAGGAAGGAAAGGAACCCGCTGGTGGTCTATCTAATATGGAGCCGATTGAAAGATGTATAAATTAATGCAGAGAAAATTTTATTTTTAACACAAAATGGTATATTTGTTTTGCTTAAAGGCAAGATAGGTGGCAATAAATTGCACAAATTGAATTAAACATTAATATTAAACAACAGTAAAAATCTAAAAATTAGTAAAAAAATGGCAAACGCACCAAAAACTACTACTCCTGCTAAGAAAGAAAGCGGAAATTCAGGTAATTTATTTGCGAGTTTAGCAATCATCATTTGTTTCATCATCGGTTACGTTGTTTGGGCATATGTGATGGGTAGCCCGTCAAATTTCCTTGAAGATAATCCTGAAAACCAACCGAAACAAGGAAACTACTTGGGTATGGTTTACCATGCCGGTGTAATTGTACCTGTCTTGATTGGTTTATTCTTGATGGTATGGGTATTCTCTATCGAGCGTTTCTTGGTTATCAGCAGAGCAGCTGGAACAGGTAACGTGGGTAACTTCGTTAGAAAAATTCAATCGTTAATCAACGGCGGTAACATCGATTCAGCTATTGCGGAGTGTGACAAACAAAAAGGTTCTGTTGCAAACGTTGTTAAAGCAGGTTTATTGAAATACAAAGACGTATCGGCTAATACAGGTTTAGATGCAGAAAAATCGGTTGTCGCTATCCAAAAAGAAATCGAAGAGACAACAGCGTTGGAAATGCCTATGTTGGAGAAAAACATGAACGTAATTGCTACGTTGGTTTCTATCGGTACATTGACAGGTCTATTGGGTACAGTAACCGGTATGATCAAGGCCTTCTCCGCTCTTGCAACAGGTGGTGCTCCAGATTCAGCAAAATTGGCGAATGGTATTTCTGAGGCCTTGATTAACACGGCAACAGGTATCGCTACATCAACATTCGCGATCATCATGTACAACATCTTGACAGCTAAAATTGACAATTTAACTTATTCTATCGATGAGGCTGGTTTCTCTATCGTACAAACGTACGCTGCAAACCACAAATAAGAAAAAATGATTTTTTTCAAATTCTTTTATGGAATTTGTATGTAAAGATCATCATCTAGAAAAGGAATAAGAATTGTTAATTAAAGAAGTAAAGAAAAATGGGTAAAGCAAAAGTAAAAAGAGCCAGTACCTCCATCGACATGACGGCGATGTGTGACGTCTCGTTCTTGCTTCTTACGTTCTTCGTACTAACGGCAACGGCTCGTCAACCCGAGGTTTTGGTTGTGGATACTCCGCAATCGACTACGCCCGATAAGCTTCCCGATGATAACTTAGGTGTTATCTCGGTAGCGAGTGGCAAAATCTTCTTCGGTGTTAAGAACCCTACCGTTCGCGAGATCACGTTGAAAAACATGTCGCAGAAATATAGTGTAAACTTTTCTGCGGAAGATTATGAGAAGTTCAAGCAACTGGATGAGTTCGGTGTGCCAATCAAAAACTTGCGTCAATTACTTTCTCTGCCGAATGAGCAACGTAAAGAAGGCATTCAACCAGGTATCCCTGTAGATAGTACAGAGACTGCGTCGAATGAGTTGTACTCATGGGTTCAAGAAGCTCGTAAAGCAACAATTGAATATAACCGTTCGCGCGATGGAGAGAAGGATTTCGTTGATCCAGGACCGATGAAAGTTGCAATCAAAGCTGATGCAGACGAGAAGTATCCAACTGTTAATCTAATTATTGAGACGCTACGTAACCAAAAGCAAAACAAATTCAGTTTTGTAACAGGTTTGAGAGCTGAGCAATAAGGGTATAATTACAAAAGAAAATGGCAGAATTAAATCAAGATAGTGGTAAAGGTGGCAAGGGCGGCAAGGTTAGAGCCAAGAAAGCCGGTGGTAAGGTCGATTTGACCGCCATGGTAGACTTAGCGTTCCTGTTGATTACCTTCTTCATGTTAACCACGTCACTCAATAAACCACAGGCGATGGACGTTGCGATGCCTGATAAGAACAAAATGGATGCAAACGACAATTTGGAAATTGCCGATAACCGTTCCATTACGCTTTTATTGGGATCGGACAATAAAATCTCTTGGTACTACGGGCAATTGGCAAAGCCGATTTATCCACCAGCAACCATTGATTACAGCAAGGAGGGTATTCGTCAAGTATTGTTGAAGATGCAGAAAGAAGTACCAGCTCGTTCTGGCGGTAAAGATTTGATCGTGGTGATTCGACCTAGCGAGAAGTCAGTACAACGGAATCTTGTCGATATCTTGGACGAGATGAAGATTGTGGATATCAAACGCTACATGATTTCGAAGATCAATGGTGACGAAATAGAGGTTTTAAAACGCGAGGGTCTATTCAACGACTAATCGCATAATTAATTAAGATATGTTTGGTTCTAAATTAGATATATTCAAAAAAGAATGGCTTGACGTTGTTTTTGCGAATAGAAATAGAGAATATGGTGCCTACGATTTGCGCAAGTATGCGCCGAAGGCTACTAATATTGGTCTACTCGCTATTACCGCAACCGTTCTTGTTTTGAGTGCTCCAAAAATGTTCAACATCAAAGTGTTCCCGGATAAGCCCGTGGAAGAAGCACCGGTAATTACTGAGGTAACGCTGGAGGATTTGGACATTCCAGAGCCGGAAGAAGAAGAAGAACCACTTCCGCAGGAGGAAGAGCCACCCCAACGTATCGCGCAGGAGCCGCCAGCAGAAGATTTGGTGCGTTTCCCTGAGCCGAAGGTGGTGCCTCAGAATCAAGTGAAGGAAGAGGTTGTTTCCCAAGAGGAAATCAAAAAAGAAAATAAGACTCCAGCCCGTATTACCTTGAAAGGTACAAAAGGCGCAGCAGGTGTACCTACCGGTGAGTTCGGTCCGAAAAAAGTGGAGGGTCAAATTACAGGTAGCGCAACTGGTGATCCAGATGGTAATGAGTCCAATAAGATCTTTACCGCAGTAGAGGTGAATCCAGAGCCGATTGGTGGTTTAGCTGCATTCCGTAAGTGGGTAGGTGATAACTATACTTATCCTCAAGGTGCTATTGATGCCGGCGTGAAAGGACAAGTCGTTGTTTCTTTCGTTGTTGAGCGTGATGGTAGTCTAACTGATGTGAAAGTGGTTAAGGATTTGTCCTATGGTACAGGTCAAGCTGCGGTGAATGTGTTGAAGAAAGCGAAAAAATGGAAACCTGGTATTCAGAATGGTCGTCCAGTTCGTGTAGCCTACACATTGCCAATTACGTTAAACCTACAACAGTAACATGAACGGTTTGCGTAACAGCACAAGAAAATTTAGTCAGAAATCGCCAACCCAGCGATTTCTGTCTATTTTAGGCCTAGCGATGTTTGCTTTCTATTTCACCTTGGGCCTCCTAATCATTTTTTGGACTGGTTTTCCCATTGAAATAGATCCGACATACAAGAAGCTTTTCGGCATACTGTTGATCGTATATTCCTTTATGCGCTTCGCGCGGTTGTGGCAAAATAATTTTAGACAATAATAGTATAGGCCATTAAACTTTCGATTATCGTTCACACTCTAAATAGTATACAACACAACGATTGCCGCGCGGTGAGATTTTAAGAGAGCTAGAAATAAACTTAGTCACAAAAAACATATTTTAGATCGGATGAAAAGTATCATACAGCTGTTTTTGGTTTTGGCCATCTTGACGACATCCTGCTCCCGTAACAGAAGCAGCGGAAATGCCTCCGACGCAGAACATGCAGGAACAAAAGCACAAGAAGATATTCTCGTCGGGACGTTGGCCGTTGCGGTGGACGAATCCACGCTGCCTATTTTGAAAGAGCAGGAAGAGGTATTTTTATCGGCTTATCCTAATGCTAAGCTTAATTTTATTGCGAAGCCGGAGGTGTTGGCAATACGGGAGCTCGTTTCCGGGAATGCGAGTGTGGCTATTTTGGCGAGGCAGTTGAACGAACAAGAAGAAGCTTCCTTCAAGAAGCGCTCCATCACGCCGCGCTTGTTTCCACTGTGGTCGGATGGAATAGTTGTTGTTGGTAATACTAAATCAGCGGATACGAGCGTTACCATTACGTATTTGACGGATGCGATGCAGGGAAAGAGCTTGGACAAGCGGAAGATCGTCTTTGATAATATCAATTCCAGCAGCTTTAGGTTGTTGCAGGAACTTGGAAAGCTGGATAAGGTCGCTTCCAACTATGTTGAGGCGGGGAGCGGCGCTCTGAGCGTATTGGAGCAGGTGTCGCAGTCTACGGATCGTGTTGGCGTATTGGGATATAACGAATACAGAGATTTGATCAGCTCGTTTCCAAATAAAAATAATATTCGTATCTTGAGCGTGCAGAATACGCTTGGAGAAAAGGTTGATAACAAGTTTTACTTGCCAAGTCAATCAACCATTGCCGCCGGACAATATCCATTGCAGCGCACTTTTTATGTGTTGAATTACCAGCCAAATTTAGGTTTGGGCATTGGATTTTCGGCCTTCCTAACTGGGGATCGTGGGCAGCGTATCGTGTTGAAGGCTGGTTTAGTACCGGCGACGATGCCCGGACGCGAAATCATTGTACGGGATAATATTTAATTAACGAAGAATAAAATAGAACACAAATAGATTATGACAAACAGCAAATTATTTTTAAGTCTATTATTGGCTGGAACAATCGGTTCTGCGGGTGCCCAAAGCTTAAAAGATGCGAAAGCTGCGTTGACAGCCGAGCAGTATGATAAAGCGAAGACTATTCTGCAGAACTTGGTGGAGAAGAAAGCGAAAGATGGGGAGAATTATTTCTACCTAGGTAAGGTTCATTTGGTTAATGATAAGTTGGATTCTGCGGCTTACGTATTTAATCAAGGCTTAACAAATGCTCCGAAAGAACAGTTAAATAATGTTGGGTTGGGTATTGTCGACTTGATGAGCGGCAATCAAAGTGCAGCGGAAACAAAGTTTTCTACAGCGGTATCAGGATTGGGTAAGAAGGACTATTTGCCATTGTTGTATATCGGAGAAGGATATATCGACGCGCCAAAGCCAGACTACACCAAAGCAATTGAGTATCTCACGCAGGCAAAGGCCAAAAATGCGAAAGACGCGACGATTTTGGTTGCATTGGGTGATGCTTATGCCGGATTGGGTGAAAGTAGCCAGGCCTATGTCAACTATCGCGATGCGGAATATATGGATCCTTCATTGTTGGCTCCTAAGATCGGTCAAGCGGTCATTTCTAGAAGAGCACAGGCCTATGATGTGGTGCTCGAACAATTGACGGCATTGACACAAGAGCACGCGGACTATGCACCACTTTACCGCGAGCTTGCGGAGACCTATTACTTGTCTTCTTTGAAGGCACCGGAGGATCAATACCGTGAAATCAACCAAAAAGGTGTAGAGAACTACAAAAAGTACCTAGAGTTGACAGGAGATAACTCTGTGGAAGCAAAAACACGTTATGCGGATTTCTTGGTATATTCAGGAAACTATGCTGAGTTGAAGACTGTGGCGCAAGAGTTAGCCAATGCGCCTGGCGTAGATGCTAAGGTGTACCGATACTTAGGTTATATTGCTTACAACCAAGATAAAGACTATGCGAAGGCTGCAGAGTATATGAATACTTTATTCACTAAAGTGCAACCGGAGCGTTTGATTCCACGTGACTATTTGTACGCTGGTTTAGCGAACTTGAGCGCTGGAGATGAAGCTAAAGCAGGAGAGTTACTTAAACAAGCAGTGGAGAAACAAACAGAGGACGACAACTTGGAAACAGAGATCGCAGAATCTGCTTTTGCTAAATACCAAGATGGTGATGTGGACAATGCTGTAAAGATTTTCCGTGTTGTAGCCGTGGATACAGCTTCTGATTACTATTATGATGCAAACTACTACTTGGGTGTTGGCCAGTACCAGAAAGGATCGAAGATCATTTCTCCGGGCGAAGATGAAGAAGTAACACCAGAGTTAGGTCAGCAAAAATTGGCAGAAGCAAAGCCGATGTTGGACGAAGCGGTTAAAGCATTAGGTAACGTTACCGCTGCAACGAAACAAGATGTTATTGATAAATACCAAGTAAACGCCCTTTACTTTAAAGGGTTGTCTGAGCTGGCGTTGGATAACGTTGTTTATGATCCGGAGAATGTAAAAGGTTTGTACTTGGATTCATTCAACAAATTGTTGGCGATCATTAAAGCATCAGGCAAAACGGATGAGACCAGCAATTCTTATGTAGCGGACGCGAACAACTATATCGGTTATTACTATTATTTCAAAGGGGATAGCGCGAAAGCGAAAACCTATTTCCAAGAAACACTGAAGGTAAGACCTGACGATGAAATTGCGACGCAATTCGTTGATCAGCTATAGTATTAAAATATCATTAAAATTTGAAGGGACTGCTTGCAGTCCCTTTTTTTATTGGGAAAAAATGATATATTTGTTATTGAGAACAGATAATAAACTAGTAATTATGGAAAGTGTAAACCTAAGTAGCACTCCAGTAGATTATATACCTATTTTAATACAATTAGGTGTAGCCGTTGGATTCGGTGTGTTGACCATTATCGGAACCCATTTGATTGGCCCTAAAGTTCGCACAGAGAACAAATTGGGCGCTTTTGAATCGGGAGTCGAGGTTATTGGTAATGCTCGACAACCTTTTTCTATTAAGTATTTCTTGGTTGCCATTTTGTTCGTCATATTTGATGTGGAGGTGATATTTATGTATCCGTGGGCGGTGAACTTTCGCGAGTTCGGCCTAGACGGATTGATCGAGATGTTCATTTTCATGGGCTTGCTGCTGTTGGGCTTTATCTATGTCATCAAGAAGCGCGCCCTCGATTGGGACTAGACCGTCGCTGAGCGTCCCTCATTGGACCTCCTCCACCAATTTAAACTTTAGTATAAACCAAAAAAGGATAGTCATGAGTAAAGTGACATTGGCAGAAGCGCCCCCAGGTGTAGAAGGATCAGGATTTTTTGCAACGACTTTAGATAAAGCGATAGGATTGGCGCGAGCCAATTCATTATGGCCTTTGCCGTTCGCAACCTCCTGTTGTGGTATTGAGTTTATGGCGACGATGGGTTCTACGTATGACTTGGCTCGCTTTGGTGCGGAACGACCTAGCTTTTCGCCTCGACAGGCAGATATGCTGTTGGTGATGGGAACCATTGCTAAAAAGATGGCTCCGGTGTTGCGCCAGGTGTATGTGCAGATGGCCGAGCCGCGTTGGGTTATTGCTGTTGGCGCCTGTGCCTCCAGCGGTGGTATTTTCGATACGTATTCCGTACTGCAAGGTATTGACGAGATTATTCCCGTGGACGTCTACGTTCCCGGTTGCCCGCCACGCCCGGAAGCTATCCTTGATGGTGTGTTGAAACTGCAGGAGATCGTAAAAAATGAATCGCTAAACCGCCGTAATACACCCGAATATAAAGCGTTGTTGGAGAAATATGGCATCATAACCGATAATGGGAATGGATAAATTGGATAATCAGACTATCATCGCCACGCTTCAGAAGCAATTCGGAGATAGCTTTGTCATATTGGGCGAGCCACATGGCTTATTGACATTGTCGGTAGAAGCGGAGATCATCATATCTTTCCTAGCTTTTGTAAAGGACGACGCGATGTTGCGATTCAATTATCTGACGGATATTACTGGTGTACACTATCCCAAGCAGGAAAGGGATTTCTGTGTGGTTTATCATGTGCACAACCTGCTGCAAAATGTGCGCTTGCGCATTAAGGTACCTATAGCTGGGCCCGTGCCAACCATTCCAACGGCAACGACACTTTGGCATGGCGCTAATTGGATGGAGCGGGAGACCTACGATTTCTTCGGGATCGTGTTCGACGGACATCCCGATCTAAGAAGGATCTTGAACATGGATGAACTGGATGTTTTTCCGATGCGCAAAGAGTATCCGTTGGAAGATCCGAATCGCGTGGATAAAAAAGATTTTTATTTTGGACGCTAATATAAATAGACCGAGACGATGAGTAAACCTATCACCAAAATAACACCAAATGCCGCTGTATACTTCGATAACGATCCACAGGACGAATTGATTACGCTCAACATCGGTCCAACGCATCCCGCTACGCATGGTGTGTTTCAAAATGTGGTGCAGATCGACGGTGAACGGATTGTTAGCGGCGTGTCTACGATTGGTTATATACATCGGGCTTTTGAAAAAATAGCTGAACATCGGCCGTTTTATCAAATTACACCATTGACTGATCGCTTGAACTATTGTTCTGCCCCCATCAACAATATGGGCTGGCATATGACCGTGGAGAAGCTCTTGGAAATTGAAATTCCTAAGCGCGTACAGTATATGCGGGTGATCGTGATGGAACTGGCTCGTATTGCGGATCATATTATTTGTAACGGAATCCTGGGGGTGGATACTGGCGCATTCTCCGGTTTCTTATACGTGATGCAGGAACGGGAATTCATCTATGAGATATTTGAGGAGATCTGTGGAGCGCGGTTGACAACCAATATTGGTCGTATCGGAGGCTTCGAGCGTGATTTTAATGAGGTAGCCTTCCAGAAGATCGCTGAGTTTTTAAAACGTTTTCCGCCCGTTTTAAAGGAGTTCGAAAACCTCTTCGTTCGGAATAGAATTTTTATTGAACGAACTTCTGGCGTAGCCGCGGTCACGCCCGAGGAGGCGCTGAGTTATAGTTGGTCGGGACCGATATTGCGGGCAACAGGGGTAGACTACGATGTTCGTGTTGTATCGCCCTATTGTTCCTATGAAGAATTTGAGTTTGATGTGCCTGTCGGTACCGCAGGCGACGTATACGACCGCTTTATGGTTCGTAACGAGGAAATGTGGCAGTCGCTTCGCATTATCGAACAAGCATTGGACAAGATAGCTCGTGAGCCGAAGGGTGTTTTTCACGCCGATGTGCCCGCTTTTTATCTGCCGCCCAAAGAGCAGGTGTACACCAATATGGAAGCCTTGATCTACCATTTTAAGATTGTAATGGGGGAATGGGAGACGCCCCAATCAGAGGTTTACCATGCTGTCGAAGGAGCCAACGGCGAATTGGGATTTTATATGATACATGATGGAGGCAGGTCGCCTTATAGACTACATTTCAGGCGCCCATCGTTTATCAATTATCAGATGTTTGCGCCCATGAGTAGTGGCATGTTGATATCGGATGCGATCTTAAACATGAGTAGTTTAAACGTAATAGCAGGAGAATTAGATGCTTAGTGTTCAGGAAAATATGATTGTTACATTCACGCCAGACCTGTTGGACAGGTTTGCCGAAGTGGTGTCACGCTATCCCGAAGGGAAACAGAAGTCGGCGTTGCTGCCTATTTTACACTTGGTGCAAGCTGAATTTGGCTGGCTAAGTGTCGATGCTATGGACAAGGTAGCGGAGTATTTGCAGTTAAAACCGATCGAGGTATACGAGGTGGCGAGTTTTTACACCATGTATTTTCTGCATCCGAAAGGCAAGTATGTTTTGGAAATCTGCCGTACGGGGCCTTGTTGCCTGGTGGGGGCCGAACGTATCATGCGACATATCGAAACGCGTTTGGGTGTCAAGGAAGGGGAGGTGACGGCGGATGGTCTCTTTTCCTGGCGAGGGGTTGAGTGTGTGGCCGCCTGTGGCTTCGGGCCGGTTCTGCAGATAGGACCTGAATATACCTTCTACGAAAATCTAACTGAGGACAGCGTTGATCAATTGATTGACGATCTACAACAAAAGGTTAAAAATCAATAAATATGGCACGTAAGTTATTGCTGACACATATTGATGTTCCGGGAATCGAAACGCTGGAAGTCTACCGTAAACAAGGAGGCTACCGCGCCGTGGAGAAGGCCTTGAAAACCATGTCTCCGGATGATGTGGTGGAAGAGGTCAAGAAATCTGGCTTACGTGGACGAGGAGGCGCTGGTTTTCCGACGGGCATGAAATGGAGCTTCCTGGCTAAGCCAGAGGGGGTGCCTCGCTATTTGGTATGCAATGGGGATGAATCGGAGCCGGGAACGTTCAAAGACCGCTTTTTGATGACTAAAATTCCACATGCACTCGTGGAGGGGATGATCGTTTCGAGCTATGCCTTAGGAGCAAATACTGCTTATATCTATATACGCGGCGAGATGATGCCGCAGATACGGATTGTGGAACGAGCGATCGCTGAAGCGAAAGCTGCGGGCTATCTAGGAAAAAATATATTAGGCTCTGGCTACGACCTCGAGGTTTATGTGCAGCCTGGTGGTGGCGCTTATATCTGTGGCGAGGAAACAGCCCTGCTGGAATCGCTGGAAGGTAAGCGCGGCAATCCGCGGATAAAGCCTCCATTCCCGGCGGTAGCTGGATTGTATGGCTGCCCTACGGTGGTCAACAATGTGGAATCTATTGCTGCGACGGTGCCGATCGTGAATGATGGTGGAGAAGAATATGCTAAGATCGGAATAGAACGCAGTACGGGAACAAAACTGATCTCGGCGTCCGGGAATTTGGTTCGTCCTGGCGTCTACGAAATCGAGTTGGGCTTGCCTGTTGAAGAATTCATCTATTCTGATGAATACTGTGGCGGCATAGCAAACGGTAAACGACTCAAAGCCATGGTCGCAGGTGGATCTTCGGTGCCGATCTTGCCGAACAACTTGGCGACGAAGACTGCAAAAGGAGAGGCAAGGTTAATGACCTATGAATCGTTGGCCGATGGTGGTTTTGTGACCGGTACAGCGATGGGGTCGGGCGGTTTTATCGCATTCGATGAAGACCAATGTATCGTGCGTAACACACTAAACTTTACCCGTTTTTATCACCATGAAAGTTGTGGTCAGTGTTCTCCTTGCCGTGAGGGAACCGGCTGGATGGAGAAAGTATTGCACAAGATTGAATACGGGCATGGTGATATCGCCGATATCGACCTGCTTTGGGATATTCAGCGTAAGATCGATGGAAATACCATTTGTCCACTGGGAGATGCGTCGGCCTGGCCGGTGGCTAGCGCCATAAGGCATTTCAGAGATGAGTTTGAATGGCACATTTTGAATCCTCAGGAATCGCAAACGAGAAATTTTGGATTAGCACATTATGCGGATCCATTAGCTCCTGTTGTTTCGTAGAGTTTTATACATAGTAATGTAAGGAAAAAACGATGGCTGAAGAAGGAAAATTTAGAGTTACAATAGACGGCATTGCTTTGGACGTGGCGCCGGGAACAACGATATTGAATGCTGCCCGCCAGATTGGTGGTGACATCGTTCCTCCAGCAATGTGCTACTACTCCAAGTTGGAAGGAAGTGGCGGAAAATGCCGTACCTGTTTGGTGAAGGTATCTAAAGGATCCGAGAAGGACCCTCGCCCGATGCCCAAGCTGGTTGCTTCATGCCGCACGACGGTGATGGATGGCATGGAGGTACAAAACATTACCTCGCCCGATGTGGTGGAAGCGCGAAAGGGTGTTGTCGAAATGTTGTTGATCAACCATCCCTTGGATTGTCCAGTTTGTGATCAGGCGGGCGAGTGCAAATTGCAGGACTTGGGCTACGAGCATGGGGCAGATCAAACACGGTATGAGTTTGAACGGCGTACATTCGAACGAATCGATATCGGCGAGCAGATCCAACTGCATATGAACCGCTGTATCCTTTGCTACCGCTGTGTGTATGTGGCCAACCAACTGACGGATGGTCGCGAACATGGTGTTATTCATCGTGGAGACCATTCGGAGATCTCGACGTTCATAGAAAATGCCCTAGACAACGACTTCATTGGCAACGTGATTGACGTATGTCCGGTCGGAGCGTTGACCGATAAAACCTTTCGTTTCAAGAACCGTGTTTGGTTTACTAAGCCGGTGGATGCCCATCGGGACTGCCCAACCTGCTCGGGCAAAGTGACGCTTTGGTACAAGGGCGAGGAAGTTTTACGCGTAACGGGTCGGAAGGATGAGTTTAATGAGGTAGACGAGTTCATATGCAATAGCTGTCGATTTGAGAAAAAGAAAACTGCCGATTGGGTGTTGGAGGAGCCTACCATTGTAGAGAAGGAGTCGGTGATCACCGCGAATCACTATTCTGTATTTACGCCGCCGCCAGTCATCAAAAATAATCCAAAGTTGCAGGAAGCAAATGTGGAGCAGTTGGCAAGAACAGAACGTTTAAAATAAGCAGTTAAACACATGGAAGGTGCATTCATTCTAGAGAAATTAATATTGGTCGTGATCGTGTTTACGGTTTCGCTTGTCATAGCGATGTATTCTACACTGGCCGAACGTAAGATAGCCGGTTTTATGCAAGACCGGCACGGACCCAATAGGGCTGGTTTTGGAGGGATATTACAACCCTTATGTGATGGAGGTAAATTCTTTTTTAAGGAAGAGATTATTCCTGCTGGGGCGCATAGACCGCTGTTTATATTAGGTCCAACCCTGGCTATTATAACAGCTTGTATCAGCTCGGCCGTGATACCTTGGGGGCAAACGCTGACCTTTGGCAATCGGGAGATCGTGCTACAGGTTGCTGATATCAATGTGGGGGTGCTCTATATCTTCGGCGTGGTTGCCCTAGGCGTATATGGCATCATGATTGGTGGCTGGGCTTCTAACAATAAATTTTCCTTGCTGGGAGCTATTCGCGCGGCTTCACAAAGCATTAGCTACGAAATAGGGATGGGCTTATCGATCATTGCCTTGCTAATGGTGACGCAAACCTTATCGATGAGTGAGATTGTGGCGCAGCAGTCGGGCTTTGTGAATTGGAATATTTGGGTGCAGCCACTCGGCTTTTTGATTTTCATGACCTGTGCATTTGCCGAATGTAACCGTGTGCCCTTTGACCTGCCCGAGTGTGAAACCGAACTGGTTGGCGGATACCATACGGAGTATTCGTCGATGAAACTGGGCTTGTATATGTTTTCCGAGTACATCAATATGTTTGTGTCTTCGGCATTGATGGCTGCCCTTTACTTCGGTGGCTATAACTTTCCGTTTATGAACGATCTTGGGCTATCCCAAAATTGGATCACCGTGTTAGGTGTGCTGGCATTTTTCCTAAAGATTTTCGGTTTTATCTTTTTCTTCATGTGGATACGCTGGACCTTGCCGCGATTCCGCTATGACCAACTGATGAACTTGGGATGGAAGATGCTTATTCCGCTAGCGATTGCCAATATCGTTTTAACTGGCGTGATTACTATCGTGAAGGATACCTATTTTCCTTAGCGGCAGATCGATTTTTGATGGGAGTATTAACGGAAGCGTTGACGTAGCCATACAGGGCAATTAAAGAAACAACTATGCAGTCATTATCAAATAGAAAAAAGATTATCGAACAGAAGCCCATGAATTTTTGGGAACGCATGTATCTTCCTGCGATTGCCAAAGGCTTGGGGATCACTATACGACATTTTTTCAAAAAGATTCCCACGATAAAATATCCGGAGGAAAAGCGGCCGTATTCGAAGAATTTCCGAGGACAGCATTCTTTAAAGCGTGATGAACAGGGACGCGAACGTTGTACGGCTTGCGGGCTTTGTGCATTGTCCTGCCCTGCAGAGGCTATTACGATGACTGCTGCCGAGCGGAAAAAAGGCGAAGAAAATTTGTATAGAGAGGAAAAATATGCTTCCGTTTATGAGATAAACATGTTACGCTGTATATTTTGTGGATTATGTGAAGAGGCTTGTCCGAAAGAGGCTATCTATCTGGATGGTCCGCATGTCACCGCAGAATATCTACGAAAAGACTTCATCTACGGTAAGGACAAATTAGTAGAGCCAACCTTCGATATTACCAAATTAATCCAAGATAAAACCAGTTAGGATGTCTGTATTTTATTTAGTTGCTTTTTTAGCGATTTTCTTTGCATTGATGACCATTTTCACGAAAAATCCGGTACACAGCGTCCTGTATTTGGTGGTCACCTTTTTTACGCTAACGATACATTACATTTTGCTTAATGCCCAATTTTTGGCGGTGGTGAACTTCATTGTTTATATGGGAGCGATCATGGTGCTCTTTCTCTTTGTCCTTATGTTGCTGAATATGAACGAAGAAAGCGAACCGATGAAATCGAATCTCGTTAAAGTTATGGGTGCTATAGCTGGTATGTGCCTGGTAGCCACGTTTCTAGGAGCTTTCAAGGTGATAGCGCCAAACAACGAGATGGTGATTGGCAATGCTGACGTGGGCTTGGTCAAAAATTTGGGGAAAGTGTTGTTCAATGAATTTTTATTGCCTTTTGAGCTTTCATCTATCTTATTGTTAACGGCAATGGTAGGCGCAGTTTTATTGGCCAAAAAGGAAGGGAGAAAAGTATAATGGATAATTTTCTTACACAAATACAAGGCGTTCCGCTAAACCATTACATCATCTTTTGCAGCATCATTTTTGCAATCGGCGTAACGGGAGTACTTATTCGTCGAAATGTGATTATCATTATGATGTCTATCGAACTGATGTTGAACTCGGTCAATTTATTGCTGGCCGCATTCTCGGCGTATCGGGGCGACGCCAGTGGGCAGGTTTTCGTGTTTTTTATCATGGCCTTGGCTGCAGCTGAGGTGGCCGTTGGCTTGGCGATTATCATTATGGTCTATCGAAATACGAAATCGGTCGATATTGAATCGCTGAGTAAACTTCGTTGGTAGTAGATTTTGAGACTTTTTACGTTAAATAGATAGTATGTCTGCATTAATTTGGCTTATTCCTCTTATTCCCTTGTTAGGGTTCATCATAAATGGCTTAACTAGAAACAGTGTGCCGAAAATGGTCAATGGTATTATTGGATCTGGTGTTGTACTGATTTCCTTTGTGCTCAGTGTGCTTGCTTATTTGGAGGTGTCTGCGGCACGTGACGCTGGGGAGGCGGGGTCGTTTACGTTGCATCTTTTCGATTGGTTCGCTGTGGGGTCATTGAAGATCGCACTTTCGTTCTTACTTGATCCACTGAGCGCGATTATGTTGCTCATTATTACCGGTGTAGGTTTCTTGATCCATCTGTATTCTTCTGCCTATATGGCGCATGATGAAGGATTTGGGAAATTCTTCGCTTACCTAAACCTGTTTATCTTTTTCATGACGATTCTGGTTCTGGGTTCGAATTATCTGGTGATGTTTATCGGTTGGGAAGGTGTAGGTCTTTGCTCCTATTTATTGATTGGTTTTTGGTTTAAGAACGTTTCGTATGCTGCGGCCGCTAAGAAAGCATTTATCATGAATCGTATAGGTGATCTAGGATTTTTGATCGCCATGTTTTTTATTTTAGAAACCTTTGGAACTTTGGAATATAGCGAGGTTTTCGCTGGAGCAAACGGACTGCCCGTGGGCACGCCTATTGTAGTTGTTATCACCCTTTTACTTTTTGTGGCCGCAACAGGTAAGTCGGCGCAGATACCTTTATTTACCTGGTTGCCCGATGCAATGGCTGGCCCGACGCCTGTTTCCGCATTGATCCATGCGGCAACGATGGTTACTGCGGGAATTTATTTAGTCGTGCGCTCCAATGTGCTGTTTTTGCTGGCGCCATTATCTATGGAGATCATGGCTGTCGTCGGTGTTGTGACTGCTTTTGTGGCTGCATTCATTGCGCTCACGCAAAATGATATCAAGAAAGTATTGGCATATTCTACGGTTTCCCAATTGGGATACATGTTTCTAGGCCTCGGGGTAGGTGCGTTCACCGGGGCTTTTTTCCATGTGCTTACCCATGCATTTTTCAAAGCTTTACTCTTTTTGGGCGCTGGATCCGTTATCCATGCTGTGCACGACGAACAGGATATGCGTAAAATGGGGGGACTTCGTAAAGCTTTGCCTATAACATTTGGCACGATGCTGATAGGTACCGTAGCGATCAGCGGTATACCACCCTTTGCGGGCTTCTTCTCCAAAGACGAAATTCTTGCCCACGCTTTCCAGCACCAACCTATATTTTGGGTGCTTGGGTTAATCACGGCTTTCTTCACCGCTTTCTATATGTTTCGATTGTTATTCCTGACATTCTTTGGGAAGTTTCGAGGGACGCCAGAACAGCAAAGCCATTTGCATGAGTCGCCGTGGGCGATGACAGTGCCATTGATTATACTGGCAGTCCTTTCTGTCGTTGGCGGTTTTATTAACGTACCGGAGGTGTTAGGTGGTCAGCATAAACTTCAAGCATTTCTAGCGCCTATTCTGGAGGCGGGCGAGGTAGCGGGCACGGCGATGACCTTGAGTCATTCAACCGAATATGGATTAATGGGGCTGTCTGTTCTTGGGGCCATCGCCATGGCGGTTTTCGCCTACATAAAGTACGTGAAAAATGCACAGGTGCCTGAAGCGGATGAAAAACCGAAAAGTTTGCTGTATAGATTGTCCTATTATAAGCTTTATGTGGATGAACTGTATGATGCACTGTTTGTAAAACCTCTCGGTAAGTTGTCGACCGTGTTCTTTAAATATGTAGATAAAACGGGTATCGACGGTTTTGTGAATGGCGTTGGGGACTTCTTTACGGGTTCTGGAAGAGGTATCCGGTTGTTGCAAAGCGGACATGTAGGGTTCTATATCATCATGATGGTTGTCAGTATCATCGCTATTCTGATGTATGGAATGTTTTACAGTTAACTATAATTGGTGCCTGATGCTGTTTGTTAGGCTTTTTAGATTGTTTAAATTATTGATTATCTAATGGATAACTTATTTATATTATTGTTGGCACCTGTTGTCTCCGCATTTATTTTGTGTTTCATAAAAGAAGCCAAGTCGGCGCGATGGATTGCTTTGTTTACCTCTTTGTTATCGTTAGCATTGTCGGTTCCCTTTTTGTTGGGATTTGTACCGGATGCCTCTATCCAGTTTGAGCAAAGTTGGATGTGGATCGATCTGCTCAGACTTCAATTCCATATCGGCTTGGATGGGATTAGCTTACCGTTGCTGTTGTTGACCAATGGACTGATGCCGCTCATCATTTTGTCATCGTTCGGGAAAGATCATAAAGGATCATTCTACGCGCTGATCTCGTTTATGCAAGCCGGATTATTGCTCGTATTCTTGGCAAGAGATGCATTTTCTTTTTACGTAGGTTGGGAAGTAGCCTTGATCCCCATTTATTTTATTTGTGCACTGTGGGGGGAGGGAGATCGTATCCGCATCAATATAAAATTCTTTGTATACACCTTTTTTGGGAGTATTCTTATGCTGGTAGCCCTGATCTATCTTTATCATCAAGGGATTATTCGTAGCTTGGAGTGGGATGCCTTGGTGAAGTTGCATCTTTCTGAAAATGCACAACGCTGGGTATTCTGGGCTTTTTTCTTGGCGTTCGCAATCAAGATACCGATCTTTCCATTTCACACCTGGCAACCGGATACCTACACACATGCGCCAACAACAGGTACTATGCTGCTTTCAGGCGTGATGCTAAAAATGGGTATCTATGGTTTGTTACGTTGGTTGTTGCCCATAACACCTTTTGCAGTGTTGTCATACGGGCATATCGTTCTTATTTTGTGTGTTATCGGTATCGTTTATGCATCGATTATTGCTTTTAAGCAAAAGGATGCGAAGCGTCTTATGGCCTACTCATCCATTGCCCACGTAGGTTTAATTGCGGGTGGTGTATTTTCTCTACAGCCGACGGGCTTGCAAGGAGCCGTATTGCAGATGCTCAATCATGGGCTAAGCGTTGTTGGCATATTCTTGGTGATTGATGTGCTGCAAAGAAGAACTGGCAGCAGGAGTTTATCGGAATGGGGAGGCTTTGCAAAACCTATGCCTAAGCTGGCGATTTTATTCTTGATCTTGCTGATGGGCGCTATAGGTCTTCCGTTAACGAATGGCTTTGTCGGCGAGTTTTTGTTGCTGAAGGGGCTTTTCGGTTATGGTGTATGGTATGCCGTATTTGGGGGCTTGACGCTGATCTTAGGAGCGGTCTATATGTTAAGGTTCTACCAAAAGGCCATGCTTGGCCCGATTGCCGTTGAGGCAAAGCCGATGGTTGACATTCAGGGATATGAACTATTGGTTTTACTTATCATTGGCTTTTTTACGATCTTTTTAGGGGTTTGCCCCAATGCAATATTGGGGCTTTCTGAAGCCTCGGTTACGAACTTATTAAATCAAATAAAATTTTAATTAGCGATTGAACATATTATGGGGGCGATCATTACATTAGGCATTTTGGGAATTTTATTGTTGTATTTGGGGCTCTATAAGGCCAAGAATGCGCTGCTTCCCGTCACCGTAGTAGGACTGCTCGTGGCGTTAGGTTTTTTAGTTCTTCAGTGGGATCTGGATGCCAAACCTTTGTACCATGGCATGGTGCTGTTTGATCGCTATGCGATCGCATTTTCTGCCCTATGCATTTTGGTAACGGTATTGATTTTACTGCTGTCCAAAGAATACTTCCGATCAATTAGTGAGCATCTCGCCGAATATTACTGCTTATTGGTGCTTTCGTTGATGGGCGCGTTGTTAGTAACGGCCTATCATAATTTCGCCATGCTTTTCGTAGGCATCGAGATTATGTCGGTGGCGCTCTACATTCTGGTGGGCATTCGTAAAAATGATGCGTCATCCAATGAGGCGGCACTGAAGTATTTTTTAATGGGCGCTTTTTCAACAGGATTCTTACTGTTTGGCATCACATTGATGTATGGTGCGGCCGGCACATTTGACCTCAGTGGTTTACGGGACTACGTGTTGACTACCGATCAGGTATCTCCCTTGTTTTATGGCGGTATTCTGCTGATGCTGTGTGGTCTCTGCTTCAAAATTGGAGCGGCGCCTTTTCATTTTTGGACACCGGATGTTTACGACGGAGCCCCAATACTAATTACCGCTTTCATGAGTACGGTGGTTAAGGTTGCTGCCTTCGTTGGTTTTTTTCGCCTATTTGGAACGGTGCTGGTGCCGCTCAATGACTTTTGGACGCCGGTGCTCTTAACCATCACGATCATTACATTATTCCTCGGAAACATTACTGCATTGGTGCAGACAAGCTTTAAGCGGATGATGGCATACTCCAGCATCTCGCATGCCGGCTATATGCTTTTTGCGATTGTTTCTATCGGAGCAGCCTCGGCTTCCAGTATCTTAATGTATGCATCAGCCTATTGTCTCGCATCGGTTATTGCTTTTGCAAGCTTGATTGTGGTCAAGCGCAGAACAGGATCGGATCATTTTGAATCGTTCAACGGTTTGGCCAAGCAGGAACCTTTGCTCGCGCTTGTGTTAACCATTGCTATGCTGTCGCTAGCCGGTATACCGTTAACCGCTGGATTCATCGGAAAATTTATGATGTTCAATAACGTGATGGGTAGCTATAATGTTATGTTGCTCGTGATTGCTGCCATTAATGCTGCGGTGGCGGTTTATTATTACTTGCATGTGGTCGTCAATATGTATTTCAAGGATAGTTCAGCACCAAATCAGCAAGGCGTACAGCTTGCCGGTACATACAAAGTTGTGCTGGGCATTGCCGTATTACTGACTTTGGTATTTGGAATCTATCCCGATTTGATTATTGGTTTATTGTAGTGCTCTACCAATTGCTGCACCATACACATAAAGCTCGCTCCGGCGGGCTTTTCTTTTTCTACGCTGTTAGAAATGTCGTTTTCGGTTGTTTTTTTTAATTTCATTTCTATCTTATATTACAAATTGTATCTTTATGCGAGACCACTTTTGATTATGCGGAAATTCAGGTTGTTAACAATCATCTTATGCTTACTCTCCTTCTGTTTTTTCGTGAAACAGGGTAATGCGCAGCAGAAGGTTGAGGGTATGATTGTTGACAGGGCTACTACTAAAGGTATAGCGCAGGCCAGTGTTTCCATTGTTGGTGCATCAGAAGGAACATCCTGTGATGCTGAGGGGCGGTTTCAACTGTTGACAAATCGTAAAGCTCCCTTTCAACTGCTGATCTCTGCAGTCGGATATACAGATCGTATTTTTGACTATCGCGGAGAGGAAAGCAATCTCTCTATTGCGCTTGAGAACAATGAACACCTGTTGGATGCTGTGGAAGTGTCCCGAAAGGTGAAATACAAGAACCGTAATCCTGCGGTCGATCTTATAGACCAAGTGATTAAGCATAAGCGAACAAATCGATTGGAGAACCAACCTCGACTGACCTTCAAGCAATATGATAAGTTGCAATTTGGTTTAGTCAATCCGGCTCAGGGCTATAGCAAAGGGCTGGGGAGTATCGGTTTTGTTTTTGAAAATGTCGATACGATCTCCTCACCAGGAAATAAATTGCTTACCATGTTTATGCAAGAGCAGTTGAGCGACGTGTACTCAAAAAATGATCCGAAGGCTTTTAAAAAACGGGTGAAATCGATTAAGCAAACAGATTTTGATCCGCGTTATGTCAACAATCACAATATTCAATCCTATCTGTCCTACCTCTTTCAGGATATCGAAATATACGATGAGAATATTTTTCTGATCGATAAGCTGTTTTTGAGCCCTATAGCGAATAACGCGCCGGTATTCTATAAGTACTATCTTACAGATACCGTGCAAAATGACGCTGGCCGGTTCATCGAAGTGAGCTTTGAGCCGCGAAATAAGACAGATCTTTTGTTGAGTGGTCGCTTGCATATTAGCATGGATGATCGCTTTGCTGTGCGCCTAGCCGAACTTCGCGTCAACAAAGAGTCGAATCTCAACTGGGTGAACGACGTCAATATAGAGCTGATCTATCAGCCCAATGCTGACAACTTCATGTTTTTGGAGAAAAGCTCCGTAAACATTCTTTTCGGTACCGGTAAACGGGATGCTGTTTATGGGCGCAAGACTTCATTAAACTACGACTATGATTTTGATCCCTCCTTTTCGGACGATGTATTTGTGGGCGCACCCACAGAGATTCTGCCGGTAGCTAAAGAACAGTCTGAATTGGTTGACCAAAAACGACCTTTACAGCTTTCTCCTATTGAAAGCCGTGTATATACGAATATTGATTCCTTGAACGAAAACCGGACTTTCAAAACCATGTTGGCTTTGGGTTATCTATTGGGGCTAGGGTATTATCCTGTTGGGCCGATAGAATTTGGTCCCTTGGAATACCTGTACTCGAGAAACAACATTGAAGGGGACCGTATACGTATAGGCGGACGCACGACCTCCGCTTTTTCGGAAAAGTTGTTTATAGAAGGTTATTTAGCTTACGGTCTGAGAGACGGCGCCTTGAAATATTTTGTTAGGCCCACGCTTTCTTTGAATGGAGAATCTGTTGCCAAATTTCCGGCTCACTATATTCAGGTGGCCGTACAGCATGATATCTTTGATCCCGGTCGTAACCTTGGATTTAGAAAGGGGGATAGTTTTTTCCAGTCTATACGTAGAAACCGGCCCACGAAGTGGATGGATACCGATGCCTATCAGCTGACTCATTTGATCGAATTTGGCAACCATGTGAGTTTGGCGAGTTCTATTATTCATCATCAACGGCGTGCAATCGGGGATTTGCAGTTTATATCGTCGGCGGATAACGCGGTTTCCATGCCGGAGATTAATACCAATGAATTGCAATTTATCCTGCGCTGGGCGCCCAACGAGAAATTCTACTACCGCAATCTATCACGGAACACCATTATCGAAAAATATCCAGTATTCAATTTGCAGTACAATCGTGGTCTAGATGGCTTTCGCGGCGGCAATTACGCCTTTGATGCAGTTCGGGCTTCGGTATCGAAACGATTCTTTCTGAAGCAACTGGGCTTCGCCGACCTTACTTTGGCAGGAGGGAAGATATGGGGCACATTGCCTTACCCTTTGTTGGAGATTCCTGACGTGTTCCGTGAAGAAGATCGACATGTTATCGATTATACATTGATGCGGAGTACGGAGTTTGTAGCAGATGAATATGTACGGATTGCGGTTGAACACAAGTTGGAAGGTTTTATCTTTAACAAGATTCCCTTGATTAAACGGTTAAACCTACGTGAATTATGGGGCGTGAAGATGTTCTATGGCAACTTAACGGATGGAAATAATCCCTATGTGAGCGATAATGTCATTCGCTTTGATCGGAACGCCGAGGGGCAAACTCTCACACATGTGATGGATAAATCGCCTTATTGGGAGGGAAAGGTAGGCATTGATAATATCTTCCGAATATTACGCGTTGAATATGTGAAGCGCCTAAATTATTTGGACTTGCCCGATGTGCAAAAAGATGCCTATCGGGTTAGTTTGCATTTAAATTTTTAAGAAAATGGAAAAACTGGACAACTTTTTATTGGAAATAGTGGATAAGACGGCTTATCTAACGATCAATAGACCCGAGAAGCTAAATGCGCTGAACCGTGCGACGTTGATCGAGCTATCGACGATTTTAAAAAGGCTGAAAGTGGACACCTCCGTTCGTGGGATTGTTTTAACAGGAGCCGGCGAGAAGGCTTTCGTTGCTGGCGCAGACATCACCGAATTTAAGGGGCTGTCAGAAGATAAAGCGCGTGAGCTAGCCGCTTGGGGACACCAAGAGGTGATGGATGTGATCTATAGTTTTCCAAAGCCCGTTATTGCTGCGGTGAATGGATTTGCCTTGGGCGGCGGGCTAGAACTTGCGATGGCCTGCCATTTACGTGTGGCGAGTGAGCATGCTAAGTTAGGTCTTCCTGAAGTCTCTTTGGGGCTGATTCCGGGTTATGGTGGTACGCAACGGCTGCCACAACTTGTCGGTCGAGGTAAAGCGCTCGAAATGATCATGACTGGTGATATGGTCACGGCGGAGGATGCGCTGAGTTGGGGCTTGGTTAACCATGTGGTTCTCGCAGATCGTTTGATCCCTACGTGTGTAGCACTATTGGAAAAAATGTATGCTAAATCACCCTCAGCGATAGCCAGTGTGGTTGAGGTGGTCAATGTTGGCTTGGATAATTCGGAAAGAGGATACCATGCTGAGATCAATGCCTTTGGTGCAGCTTTTTCGAGCAGCGATTTCAAAGAGGGGGTTTCTGCATTTCTAGAAAAACGAAAACCAAATTTTTAGGCGTTTGTTCATACAGGTAATAGATCTATTATCTGTATGAACAACCCTGTATTTTCGCAAAAAGAGCGAAATATCATCATTCTTATCCTCGTCATTGTGCTGGGTGCTATCCTGTTGTATGCCACGCGAGGGATTTATGGAGCCATTTTGGGAACCATGGTGATGTATACGCTTTTTCGGCGGCTGAACATTTTCCTCGTCGAGCGCTGGCATTGGCCGAAGGCATTGTCTGCCGTGATGTTGATTATCCTTTCGATATTTATTATCGTGTTGCCGTTTGTAGGTATTGGTAGCATGTTGCTGAAGAAGGCGATCAGGCTGCAGCAGGATCCGACATGGATCACGCAGATGATCGATGCCATCAATAAGTTTGCCGGCGATACTTTTGGTAAGCCCGATCTGCTGACGGAACAGGTGGAGAAAAGTGCTGCCTTCTTAGGTGAGCTACTAACCTCGGTGCTGGGGGGCGCCGCAAATATCTTTATCGAGGTCACGGTGATGTATTTTATTTTATATTTCCTGTTTGTCAATTATCGTGGCTTCGAGAAAGGAATCGTTCATTATCTTCCTTTTGATCAGCAGCAGTCTGCGATCTTCGGTGAGGAGTTGAAGAATATTACCTTTTCCAACGTTGTGGGACAAACTATCATTGCCATTGTACAGGGGGGATGCTTAGCGATCGGTTTTTGGATTTTCGGTGTGCGCGACGCGCTCTTCTGGGGTGTTATTTGCGCCATACTGTCGTTTATCCCCCTGCTGGGACCACCACTTATTTTTGTTCCCGCGGCTTTGATTCTGCTTTCGCAGGGACAAACTTGGCCAGGCATTGGCTTGCTCATTTGGGGGTTTGCTTTGGTGATCAATATTGATAATGTACTCCGGTTTATCATTAACAAGAAGGTAGGCGATATCCACCCGCTGATTACGGTTGTAGGGGTTATCATAGGTTTGCCCTTGTTTGGCATTATGGGGTTGGTGTATGGACCACTGCTCTTGGCCTATTTCCTGATTACCGTTAAGATCTATAGAAACAACAAGCGCCTTTCTTTGAGAAAGGCGCAGTTGGAAGAAAGACAGTAGATGTTTTAATAACCAACACCTGTGCGACGTGGCTGACGGATGGCAGGCCAGCTGCTGTCCCCGCGCCCACCGCCTGTAGGCATCACGCGTTGTTCGCGGTCGACAAGTTTATCTTCTTGAGCCGCTTTATAGGCCATAACGGCAGTTAAAATTACATTGTAACGCAGATCGTCGAACACCAGTTTGTCATAAGTATCGAGGTTGGTGTGCCAAGTGTTGTTGAAATAACCCCAAGAAAGGGAACTTAACATAAAGGCGGGAATGCCTGCAGCAACAAAGGAGGCATGATCCGAACCTCCTCCTCCAGGGCTTCCTGGAAAGGTGGTCTTGATATCTTTTGTGATATGGTTTGGCACCGCCTGCATCCAGCGACCAATAAAGTCGTAGGCATGGACAAAGCCCGATCCATTGATATTTTCCACACGTCCAGTACCGTTATCCAAGTTGAATACAGCTTGTGTTTTTTCGATAATATCCGGATTGTCCAGGACGAAAGCACGAGACCCATTCAATCCCTGCTCTTCGCTCCCCCAAAGACCAATCAAGATTGTTCGCTTGGGGTTAGGAAATACGGCCTTAAGCACGCGGGCAACTTCCATCATGGCTAAGGTACCTGTACCATTATCTGTCGCACCGGATCCACCCTCCCAAGAGTCTAGGTGTGCCGATAGGATAACGTACTCATTGGGAAGCTCCGTTCCTTTAATCTGTGCAATGGTATTGAAGGAAGGCACGGTACCCAAGTCTTTGGAGCTCGTTTCGATCTTTACCTTTGGTATAATCCCGTTTTTGGCTAGTCGGTAAAGAAGTCCATAGTCTTCTAGGGATATGTCGACGGAAGGCACTTTTGATGTTCTTGCACCGAAGATCTTGTTGGCGCCAAATTCTCTAGACCAAAAACTGGATAATACGCCCAGCGCGCCAGCCTCTTCAAGTTTGCCCGGAATGGAATTTGGCGAATAGCCGGTTTTGCTGATATTGCTGTTGTATACCTGTACGAGTGAATCGCGTTCTTTTTTCATCTGTTCGAAGGATTCTGGCCGCGCATATTTTTCCCAGTCATGATCGGGGCGCCCTGTAGGCTGATACATAGAAGTCATCACATATTTACCTTTAACCTTTGGCAACCAAGCGACGAAATCTGCCGAATCTTTAAAAGTTGGGAGGACGATCACTTCACCTTCTATCGCTTTACCTTTTGTGGATGGGCTCCAGGCGAGTTGTGTACCGGCAAGGGTTTTTAAGCGAGGAGATGTCATGTCGATATGGGATATGCCACGCTCCCAACCGCGCCACTCGCCAAATTGTTGCTTCTCGGCCTCTAGTCCCCAGCTTTGAAAGGTCTTCACCGCCCAATCATTGGCTTTATTCATTTGCGGCGTACCGACAAGTCTTGGTCCTACAACATCCAATAGTTGAAAGGCTAGGTTTTCTAGTTGGGAATTTTCGTTGGCTTCTTTAACTATTTTTTCGACAATGGGATCGAGCTGTTGTGTTCTTGTTCCCCCATATTGCGCAAATGTAGTTGCGCTAGCTGTTATAGAGACGGCAAATAGGGCAAAACGTAATTTTCTTTGTAAAGTCATGAATCTGTTGATTAGTTGTCAAGCTAAATCTCGCTAATTTTGGCCTAAAACGGAAGTTTGTGACTACAATTTTACGCTGTCCGGCAAATAGGGGGTCGGGAATACTCGGAATTGGAATTTTTGTTGTGTTTAGCAGAGAGGTTAGGTGGTGAGATCAGCTAAAGCGCTGATTAGAAAATCCCAGAACATTTTCGGTTCTGGGATTTACGAAGATCTCAAGGTCTTTTCGGGTGATGGGCCGAGTGCATTAACGCCAGTTTTTATACTGGTTAATCAAGCCATTTGTCGATGAATCGTGCGAATCAATGTCTTCGTCGGCAACCAGTTCAGGCAAAATTTTGTTGGCCAGTTGTTTGCCCAATTCTACGCCCCATTGATCGAAACTGTATACGTTCCAGATAACGCCCTGTACGAAGATTTTGTGCTCGTAAAGCGCAATTAAGGTGCCGAGTGTGTATGGTGTGACTTTTTTGAGGAGGAAGGAGTTTGTTGGTCTATTGCCTTCGAATACCTTAAAATTTTTCAGGGTTTCAATCTCTTGTTCTGATTTGCCGGCCTTTTTCAACTCGGCAACAACTTCTTCTTCACTTTTGCCGTTCATGAGTGCTTCTGTCTGTGCAAAGAAGTTTGACAGAAGAAGCTGATGGTGGTTGCCTAAAGGGTTCAGGGAAACTGCTGGCGCAATGAAATCGCAGGGGATCAACTTTGTGCCTTGGTGAATTAACTGATAGAAAGCATGCTGTCCATTCGTACCTGGCTCGCCCCAAATGATTGGTCCTGTTTGGTAGTCTACACGGTTTCCGTTGCGATCGATATATTTTCCATTGCTTTCCATATCCCCTTGTTGGAAATAGGCTGCAAATCGATGTAGATACTGGTCGTAAGGCAAGATAGCATGGCTCTCCGCGTCGAAGAAGTTATTGTACCAAATTCCCAATAGCGCCAGTATAACGGGGATATTTCTTTCGAATTCCGTCTCGCGAAAATGGTTGTCGGCACGGTGAGCACCTTTAAGGAGCTCCTCAAAACTGTCGTAGCCGATACCCAAAGAGATGGATAAGCCGATGGCCGACCATAACGAATAGCGTCCGCCGACCCAGTCCCAAAACTCGAACATATTTTGGGTATCTATTCCAAATGCTGCTACACCGTCTTCGTTGGTGCTCAGTGCGGCAAAATGTTTTGCGACATCAGCCTCTGCTGCTCCAGCTTCCAAGAACCATTTTTTTGCCGATTGTGCATTGGCCATGGTCTCTTGCGTAGTGAATGTTTTTGAGGCGATCAAAAATAGTGTCGTTGCAGGATTCAGGTTCTGTAATGTTTCGGCGATATGTGTGCCGTCCACATTGGATACGAAATGGAGGTTGAGCCTGGTTTTATAGGCTTTTAGCGCTTCAGTTACCATAACAGGACCTAGGTCAGAACCACCGATACCAATATTAACAACATCGGTAATTATTTCTCCGGTAAAGCCTTTCCATTCGCCAGAAAGAATGCGGTTGGTAAACGCTTTCATGTGCTCAAGAACAGCTTTGATGTTTGGCATCACATCCTCACCATCGACTATTACTGGTTCGTTCGATTGGTTGCGCAACGCGGTGTGCAAAACCTGACGTCCTTCTGTTGCGTTTATCTTTTCGCCTGCAAACATGGCTGCGATAGCCTCCTTCAGCTGACATTCGTTGGCCAGCTGAACAAGCAACGCGAACGTTTCGTCCGTTATCCTATTCTTGGAAAAATCAAATAATATATCTTCCAATTGCGTGGAAAATTTTTGAAAACGCTCCGGATCCTCGGCAAAAAGTTCCTTCAATGATTTTTCGTTGACCGTGATGTAGTGGTCGGCTAAATATTTGTACGCTTGTGTGCTGGTAAAGTCGATGTTTGGAAACATAAAGTCTAACGTTGTTTGTACCAAATATAAGTATTGAAACAGTTATTTTTAAAAAATTATCCTGAAACATAGCTATTTCGTGATATTGTCTTGGGTTATTACGTTTTTACATAATTACTTTTTACTTTTGGTTATGACCAAAGAACAGATTCAGGACTTGAGGGATAGAGTAACGTCCCTAAGGAGGCATCTTTGACATTGATGCCAAGAAAGCAGAAATAACTGCTAACACCGAGATTACCTTGCAAGTCGATTTTTGGGATGCTCCTAAGGCGGCAGAAAAAGTGTTGCACGAGATAAAAAACCTGAAAGTTTGGACCGAACATTTCGACGAGGTCAGCGCGGCGGTGGAGGATGCTGGGGTAATGTATGAGTTTATGCAGTCTGGCGATGCTACTGAGCAGGATGCTAACGGTCAATATCAAGAAGCATTAACGCAGGTAGAAGAGTTGGAATTCAAAAACATGTTGAGTGCCGAGGAGGATCAATTGGATGCTATTTTGCAGATCACTGCTGGTGCTGGCGGAACGGAGTCTTGCGATTGGGCGGCCATGCTGATGCGGATGTACATCATGTGGGGCGAGAAGCACGGATGCAAGGTTACCGAGCAGGATTACCAAGAAGGAGATGTTGCCGGTATTAAGACCGTTACTTTGCAGTTTTCCGGTGATTTTGCCTATGGTTATTTAAAGGGCGAAAATGGTGTTCACCGACTGGTACGAATATCACCTTTTGATTCTAATGCCAAACGACACACCTCTTTTGCTTCTGTCTATGTGTATCCACTGGTGGATGACAACATTGAAATTGATGTTAAAGACTCGGAGATTGAGTGGGACACCTTCCGCTCGGGCGGAGCCGGTGGACAGAATGTAAACAAAGTGGAGACAGCGGTTCGCCTGCACCACAAGCCTACGGGTATTATTATCAAAAATCAGGAGTCGCGTTCGCAGCTACAAAACAAGGAAAATGCACTACGCCTGCTCAAGTCGCAGCTCTATGAAATTGAGATGCGTAAGCGTCAAGAGGCAACGGCGGTCATTGAGGGTTCGAAGAAAAAAATTGAATGGGGTTCGCAGATTCGAAATTACGTGCTCCATCCCTATAAATTGATTAAAGACCTACGAACAGGTACCGAGACCTCTAATACTCAGGCGGTACTGGATGGGGAGCTAGATGAGTTTTTAAAATCTTATTTGATGGAATTCGGAGGTTAAACGAGCTATCTTAATAACATAGAGGGGTGACTATTGATCATCCCTCTCTCTTTTTATGTGGTCGACTAGAAAGCGTTTTTCCACATCATGCTTTCTACCGGTCGAATTGTTTTATTGTTGTATTTTGCATTTCCTTTGCTGTTGTACATGGTTTCAATATCGCCTTCGACGACGAAGTAGATCAGTTGACCAATGGGCATACCAGCATACACACGCACGGGTTGCGCCACGGAAATTTCCAAGGTCCACGTGTTACAGAAACCGACATCTCCCTTGCCGGCCGTTGCATGGATATCAATGCCAAGGCGACCTGTGCTGGACTTTCCTTCAAGAAAGGGTACGTGCCCATGCGACTCGGTGTATTCCAAGGTTACGCCGAGGTACAAGGTGCCTGGCTGAAGAATAAACCCATCTTCGGGAATCTCAAAATGCTTGATCTTATTGTGCTTCTTGGCATCCAATACCTCATCTATGTAGGTGGCGAGGTATTTTCCCAAATGAACATCATAGGAGTTTGTCCCTAAACATTTTCTGTCGAAAGGTTCGATAACGATCGTTCCCTTGTCAATTTCCTCTAAAATTCTTTTATCTGATAATATCATGTGCTGTATTCCGTATCCCTTTTCTTGGTTTTGAAAGAGGACTTCAAAAATACACTATTGCTTCAATTTCAGCAACTTTTAATGTTTTATTTTACAAGTGGCTTTGCATTATTCTTAAACTTCGTAATTTTAGGATTATAGGAGTGCGTAAAAAAATTAATTTGATATTATCGACATGGGTTTAGTATATCTCCGGGAGCTAAATAGCGAAACGAAATTTGCAATATGGAAAATCGAAGAGTCGGTGGAAGAGCTACTGGGCCGCCTGCAGTTAGATGAACGTGAGAAGGCAAAGCTAGAGAGTCTTTCTAAGGGTAAACGAACCTTACATTGGTTGGCTACGCGTGTTTTACTCCGTTATCTGTTAAGAACCGAAGGATATATCGCTTGCCCTTCTGACGAGAATGGCAAACCTTTTCTGCCGGACTATCCCTACAAGATTTCGTTGACACATTCTTATGATTATGCCGGGGTGCTGATGAGCCAGCAGGGAGAATGTGGCATTGACTTGGAAATTGTGAAAGATAAGGTTCTGCGAATTAAAGAGAAATTCCTGAAGGCTGGAGAGTTAGGCTTTATTCAGAACGATAACGTCGAACAGCTTTATGCTTGTTGGTGCGCGAAGGAAGCTGTATATAAATTGCAAGGCAACAAGGGCGTTTCTTTTTTGGACGACATGACGATTTTACCTTTTCAGTATCGTCCACAGGGGGTCATGACTTTAATGTTGCGTAAAGAAAAGAAGACCTATGCCTTCCAGGTCTTCTACGAAAAATTCCAAAATTACATGCTCGGGTACGTAATCGACCAAGCTAATCCTTAAAAAGTTCTTTACGCAGCTCTTTGTAGCTCGACAGGGCATCTTCTGCTTTGTTTAAATCATGTTGGTTCATATAGATTTCGCCGAGTTTATCGATGATCGCCAGCTGAAGCATTTTATTGTCTTCGGTTTTAGCGAGGGCATCGGCCTGTATAAATTCCTTTTGAGCGACTTTATAGTTTTTTTGAATAAATTTCGAGAAGGCCAGCATGTATTCGATCTCGGCTAGCTCGCTGGGAAAATTTTTGTTTTTCGCAAGGTCTCTTGCCTGTATCAAGAACCATTGTGCTTCCGTGTGCTTATTTTGCAATTGATATATTTTAGCCAAGCTTTGCCAAGCGGTGATTTTGCGGTCGTAGGCTTTCGCTTTATTCAGCAGGGGAATAGCTTTCCTGATAATGTTGTTTTCTGCGGAACGGTAATCTTTGTCGTATGCTTGGATTAAAGCGATCTTTACCAATGAATTTGCCTGTTCGACGATACTCTGTTGCTTTAATGCATTTTTATAATAAGACTCTTGGAAAAAGCCGGCTTGCTGAATGTTTTTGTCGAACAGATAGACATTGCCCAAATTATACTGGATCGTAGCGATATCCAATGTATTGTTCGTCTTTTGTGCATGTTGAAGGGCACTTTGCAGCAGGCCTGCCGTTTGGTGGGTGGCACCCTGGCGCAGTGCTATCGCGGCATAGGCATGAAGCAGACCGTAGGCTGTACTGTAGTTGCCTCGGTCAATTTCCTTTTCCACAAGGTTGTTCCATGCCAAAGAGGTCTCTGGTAGAGGCGATAGTAGGTATTGTATGTGGGCCACGTTGCTTGTCGGTTTGAATTCTTGTAGCAGCTGTTGAAAATCTAACGCTCGGTCAATACTATCCTGAAATGTAGTCTTTTCTCTGTAGGAATCAATTAGAAGCTCTTCTCGGGTTCTTGGGGCGGGAAGTACGTAGACTTTGGGGCCTATACCCGCAAAGTCACGATCGTATTTATTGACGTAGCCGGCAGGATCCAGTAATGGCGCTTGCTGCTGGGCGAAGGAGTCTTTCGCGTAAGCAAGCAGCATAATAACAAGTCCGATGGCGGCACTGTACTTTCTTGGTAAACGCATAGTCTGTCCTTTTTCGATTTTATCAAATGTATAAAAAACTTTTTACGGGGACGTGATCCATTCTTGATCTTTGGAACAGCGCGTCCTATCGGGCAATTTAAACAAGATCTGTTCCGTTTTTTAACTTGCCTTGATATTTTCTTTTTTGATGAATTAAACCGAACATTTCCACCGTGTAATTGAATATTTACACAATATTTGGCGGGATATTTGGTTATCTAAACGTAAATTTATTTTTTAAAGAGGTGCGCGCATTTATTATTTTGCGTGTTACCCTTATTTTATAGTTCGTTTTCAGTATTTTTAGCGCGAGCAAAATACGGCTCAAAGCTTGTATACTGAAAGGATAACAGTTAATGTATTTAAATAAAATCTCTTATATGTTTAAGAATATAGTATTTGGTCTGGCATTGATATCTGTCGTTGCCTGTGGATCAAAACCCCGTGTGAATTTGGATGAAGGGATGTTGGAGTTGAAGCCTTCTGCCCAACATGAAGTGATTGCGTCTGAAGTCGCTAATCTCTTGGAAAACTACAGCTATAAAAAAGTTCCCATGACGGATTCGCTGTCGCGCATCGTGTTTGCGAATTTGCTGAAATCAATGGATCAAGGGCGGAATTACCTGTTGGAGTCGGATGTTGAAGACTTTAAGCAGTTTGAAACGACGATTAGTCAGGATTTTCGAAAAGGAGATCTCTCGGCTCCGTTCTACATTTTTAATGTGTATTCCAAGCGTTATCTTGAAGCCATGGAGTATGCGTTAACGCAGATCGATACGGATCATAACTTTAGCGTAAATGAAAATTATATCGCTTACCGCGAGAAGCTACCTTACTTTAAGACCGATGCAGAACTGAAGGATCAGTGGCGCAAGCGCGTGAAGTATGATTTGCTAAATCTACGCTTAACCAGTACTGAGAAAGATTCCGTCGATGTGGAAAAACATAAAGAAACTTTACGCAAGCGCTATCAAAATATTATCTCTCAAGCAAAGAAAACTAATTCGAACGATGCTTTTCAGTTGATTATGACCTCGCTGACAGATGCGGTAGATCCGCATACGACGTATTATAACCCATCGTTTGCGCAGGCTTTTAATGAGGGTATGTCTAATACCTTTGAAGGGATTGGAGCACGCTTGCAGATGGAAAACGAAATGGTTACCATTAAAGAAATTATTGCTGGAGGACCTGCTTTCAAAGACAAAAGCCTCAACGTGGATGATCGTATTATTGGCGTTGCGCAAGGCGATGGTGAGTTTGAGGATATTATCGGATGGAGGCTGGATGCTGCCGTGGCTAAAATCAAGGGGCCTAAGGGCACAACGGTGCGGTTGAAGATCATTCCTGCAGGTCAGGAGTTGACTGCACAGCCTAAAGTTGTGGCTTTGAAGCGGGAGAAAATAGTCGTAGCAGAAGAGTCTGCGCAGAAGGAGATTAAGCAGATAAAAGGTGAAGATGGTAAGATGTATAAGGTAGGATTGATCAAGCTGCCAAAATTCTATATTGATTTTGATGCTTATCGCAAGCGCGACCCTAATTACAAGAGTACAACACGTGATGTCCGTTTGATTTTGGACACGTTACGTCAGGAAAAGGTGGATGCGGTGGTTCTCGATTTGAGAAATAATGGGGGCGGTTCTTTACAGGAAGCAATTGAGCTGACAGGTCTGTTTATTGATAAAGGGCCTGTTGTACAAGTGCGTGATGTCAGGAATCGCGTGGAAGTAGACAGCGATGAAGAGGCCGGCGTATCTTGGGATGGACCGTTCGGTGTATTGATCAATCGTTTTTCGGCTTCTGCTTCGGAAATCTTCGCTGGAGCGATCCAAGATTATGGTCGTGGCGTCATTTTAGGATCGCAATCATACGGTAAGGGCACAGTGCAATCGGCTATCGAAATGTCCCGCTTTATTAGTGCTACCAACAAATTGTTGTTAAAGGCAAAAGGCGATAGCAAGGATCCCGACACCCCGAACGGAGCACCAGAGTTTGGGCAGATTAATATTACGATGGGAAAATTCTACCGCGTTAACGGAAGTAGCACGCAGCATCGGGGCGTTACACCAGATGTGGTTTTCCCAACACAATATACTGCGGAGAAGTTTGGCGAAAGCTCGGAGCCGTCGGCCTTGCCATGGGATCAGATCAATGCTTCTTCATTCAAGCGTGTAGCTGATTTGGCAAGTGTGAACCAAAAACTAAATAATATTCATCAGGCGCGCATGAAAAAGTCGCCAGAATATCAGTACCTGTTGGAGGATATAGACGAATTCAAAAAATTGGATTCCATTCAGGAGATTAGCCTGAACCAAGTGGAACTACAGAAAGAACGTGACAAAGCGAAAGCAAAAAATAGAGCCCGTATTAACAAAGGATTGGAGCTTCGTGGCCTTCCGCTTTGGAAAGAAGGCGAACCACAACCGAAAACAGAGTTTGATTTCGTGCTTGATGAGAGCTTAAATGTCGTTGCTGATTTTATCAAACTGGTGAAAAAATAGGTATTATCCAACGCGTTGTTGGTCATAAAGGGAGTTGCTCAAAGCGAGTAGCTCCCTTTATCATTTCTGCTTATTCAAAATTCATACTTCAAGGAGATTAGATCGCCAGGCTGCCATTTCGTATGATCCGCTTACCACTGATTTCTGTCTACTGTGCTGAGGAAGCAGTGGGGGAATCAACGTCTTGTACCTAGACGAAAAACAGCACACGTTTGTCATTCGTGAGAAATTGATGGTATTCTTGTCGAGCGAAGCGCGCCAACTAGACAACACGGTAGTAGAATTGAGAAAGAAAAAAGGCTTGTTCAACGCTTAGCATTAAGCGGCTGAACAAGCCTTTTAATTCATTCTATTCCAAGAGCCCTTATACAGGCTCGTAGAAAATTAAAAGAATCTTATTTACCTAAACGATGTCCTTTCACAGCAAAGAAAAGGATGTAGAGGTAAGCCGGAATCATGGCATAAAGAAAGGCATGTTGAAAGTCTACATGTAAGGTGTCTTTTAAGAAGCCGTATACGAGCGGCCATATAGCTCCTCCGGCAATACCCATGATCATGATTGCAGATCCTGTTTTCGTGAAACGACCTAGGCCTTTGATACCAAGAGGGAAGATGGCCGGCCACATAAGGGAGTTTGCTACGCCTAATAATGCAACAAATATGAAAGAGGTTGTGCCTGTCGTAAAAACGGAAATTGTCGTGAAGAGTAATCCCACGATAGTGCATATTCGAAGCGCAAATTGTTGTGACACAAATCTAGGAATAGCGATGATACCAACGATGTAACCAAAGAGCATACATAATAATGTAAAGGCGGTCGCATAGGTGATGAAGAAGCTATTTACATTTAATTCTCGACCATAAACACCGATAATATCGCCGGCCATCACCTCCACGGCAACGCAAAAGAAGATGGCTAAAGAGCCTAAGAATAAATGTGGGAACTGGAAAACACTTGTTTTGCGTACAAGGACTTGAGATGAATCGCTGTCGTCTTCTGCATCGATATCCACTTCGGGCAATTTCGTGAATTTTAAGAAGATAGCAAACGCTACGAAGATAACTGCCAAAGAGATGTAGGGTGTGTGCACGCGAGCAATTAGACCGTCCAAAATTGCGTTTTGAGCATGGACATCAGTTGCTGCTTCTAACTGCGCGGTTACTTTTCCGGCATCTTTCAAAAATAATGTACCAAATAGTATCGGTACAATAATGCCCGCAGTCTTATTGAAAAATCCTGCAATCGATATACGCTGCGCAGCGCTATCGATCGGGCCTATAATACTTAGATATGGGTTGACAGCCGTTTGGAGTAAAGCCATGCCTGAACCCTGAATGAAAATGCCAGCTAGAAAAAGTCCATAGCTTCTATTATCTGCAGCAGGGATAAAGACCAATGATCCTAATCCCAAAATAATTAGACTGACCACCAAACCATTTTGAAACCCTATTTTCTTGAGTATCCAAGAGCTTGGTATGGCTAAGAAGAAGTAGGCGATATAGGAAGCGAAGGTGACAAAAAAGGCTTGTAAATCAGTTTCTAGGTTGCAGGCAATTTTCAAAAATGGAATAAGTGTTCCATTTGCCCACGTGATAAAGCCGAGGATAAAGAATAGCGCGCAGCATATTGCCATCGGGCGAAATTCTGTTTTTCCAGTTGGTGTTGAAGTCATTTTTCTTTAATTTGTTAGTCTTTGTGTTTATGGATACGGGGAGTGCTGTTGCACTTTTACTATCGTATTACAAGACTAATAAAATATATTGACATTTTGAACAGGAAAAGCCGATCAAACGATTGCTTGCTGTAAAAAGTTAGCGAGACTACGTTGGGCGGAGTCTCGCTAAAACCTAAACCGTATCATAAAACCAATTAATGGTATTTGTATATAATACAATGGAGGTGTGCATATTGTTTTAAAAAAATTACTTTTTTTCGATGATGGCTACCGTTAGTCGAGACACGCAGATCAACCGACCGGCGTCATCACTGATCTTGATGTCCCATACATGGCTTTTTTGTCCCAAATGGAGAGGAGAGCAAACAGCAAGTAACGTTCCGCTCTGTGCCGACTTAAGGTGATTTGCATTTACTTCCATGCCTACGCCGGCGTAACGTTCCGCATCGATTACCAAGTTGGAGGCAACGCTCCCTGCCGATTCCGCTAGCACGACTGATGCACCTCCATGTAGGATGCCGAACGGCTGTCTTACTTTATCCGTGATGGGCATGTTGACGAGCAGGGCATCCTCTCGGATCTCTGTTGCCTTAATGTCTAGATACCCGGTCATGTATGTTTGAAAAATACTGTTCACTTCGTCGAGTGAATGCTCTTTAAACCAGATTTTCGGCATGTTCGATGTTTTCGTTGCTTAAATATCGTTCTTTCAGGATGATGCGGTGGTGCGTAAGGTGTCCGGCGACAACGTATAAAAATGCTTTTACGGTTATTAAGCGGCCCGAGGCCATTCCTTTTCTTGCCAACTCCGTCTCGTTGAACGTGTCGAACAAGAGTAGATTAGCTTTGCGTAGGTAAGTGAATTCTTCTGCAATGCTGGATAACGAACGCTCGTTATGACGTCCATTTTGCACAAATTCATCTTGTTCGAAAGGTGCCAATTCCGTCATGTCGTTGCGGGCAAAGCGCAAGGCTCTGTAGGCCATCACCCGCTCGGTATCCAAAATATGGCAAAGAACCTCTTTAATCGTCCACTTCCCTTCCGCATAAGTAAAGTCGCCACGATCTTCAGAGATTCCTTGGATAAATTCGGGAAAGGTGGTCAATTGATCCTGCAGCTCTTCCATCACAGGGCCAACGACATTTTCGATGTAATCTGTATATATGGCTGGATATTCGTCAGACTTGAGTGGGTTCATATCGAAGATTGCTTTTAAGTATAATTCTAAATGTTGTTCCTTTACCTATTTCTGATTCCTTTACAAATATCTGTCCTTGATGGTAATCCACCATGCGCTTGGTCAAACTAAGACCTAACCCCCAGCCCCGTTTTCGGGTTGTAAAACCCGGTTGAAAGATCGTGTCAAAATTTGACTTTGGAATTCCTCTTCCGGTATCGCTAATGTCTATAAAAATTTCCTCTTTTGCAATGTTATCGATGATATTGACAACTATTTTTCCTTCGGAATCGATTGCATTGACCGCATTTTTCAGTAAATTCTCAATAATCCAGTCGAAAAGCTGCACATTTAGTTTAGCTTCTACCGTATTGTCTCCAGTGAGTTCAAAGGTTATTTTCTCGCTGGTGCGTACACGGAAGTAATGGATAAATTCTTGGATGACCGGATAGACCACTTGACTTGTGAGGGCCGGGATGGATCCTATCTTTGAAAAGCGATCGGCGACGATTTCCAGTCGTTTGACGTCACGCTCCATCTCGTTAAGGATGCTGTCGTTTTCGGCGTCAAACTTGGTTCGCACGAGCTCTAGCCATCCCATTAAGGAAGAAATAGGTGTTCCCAACTGGTGCGCTGCTTCTTTGGCCATACCCACCCAAACGAGATTTTGTTCGGATTTTTTGATCGAGTTGAAGACGGTATAGGCAATGATAAGAAACAAGGCAATGAGCGACAGCTGCAGGTACGGAAATATGCGAAGCTGACGTAGGGCATCGGAATCACGATAGTATACCGACCAGATTTCTCCCGTATCGAGATGCAGTGCGATGGGAGCATGGTTTCGCTTCATGGTGGCGAGCTGCTTCTCAAAGTACATGGGGTCGTAATGTAGGCTATGGTTAACCGAATCTGCGTGTTCTTTGATATTGGTTTTCGTCGAATCTAGATCGCGCCAAAAGATGATACTTCCCTTTTCATTGGTAATGATCGCGGGAATGGAAAGGCTATCTCGAACAGCGTATACAAAACTGATGAACTGGTCATCCACATCGGGCATGGTGATGATGCTACGCGTGCTCATCGCCCAAACCTCGGCCTTGGTACGCTCCGATTTGGACAGGCTTTTCACGAGATAATTGGTGTAAAATAGGGATGCGCCAGCAATCAATGTGGCGAATAGGAACAGGGTTACTTTCCAGCGCTGCTTGGTATCGTATTGGTAGAGACGGTCCTTGTTAATCATCATGGTCTACAAAATAGGCATTTTTTTGAGATTCGTAAAAAGAGGGGCATCAATGGGTGACTTACGGCGTTTCCGTGATAAATTTGTAGTTTTGTGGTTATGAGTTTGCAGAGAAAAGTTAGGGTGCGCTTTGCGCCGAGCCCGACGGGCGGACTACACCTGGGAGGTGTGCGTACGGCCTTGTTTAATTATCTTTTTGCGCGCCATCATGGGGGCGATTTTATTTTGCGGATCGAGGATACCGATCAGACACGCTTTGTGCCTGGTGCGGAAGATTATATAACAGAGTGTTTGGATTGGTGTGGTATCAGGGCCGACGAGAGCGCAAGTCATCCGGGCAGCTACGGTCCTTATCGTCAAAGTGAGCGGAAGTCTTCGTATCGACAATATGCTGAACAGCTGATCGCGGCAGGCTATGCGTATTATGCTTTCGATACGGCAGAGGAATTGGAAGAACAGCGGAAGGTTCATCCAAACTTTCGCTATTCACACGAAAACAGATTGGGGTTACGCAACTCCCTGAGCTTGTCTGAGGCAGAAACGGCTGCTTTGTTGGCCGATGGCGTCGCCCATACGATACGTATCAAGATGCCTGTAGACGAAACGGTATCTTTCGAAGATATGATCCGTGGTCGGGTTTCATTTGAAACCAACTTGGTGGATGACAAGGTGCTGTTGAAGGCAGATGGCATGCCGACTTACCACCTTGCTGTAGTTGTCGACGATAAAAATATGGATATCTCCCATGTATTTCGTGGTGAAGAATGGCTGCCTTCAGCGCCGGTACATATTTTATTATGGGAATACCTAGGTTGGAAAGACACTATGCCCTTGTGGGCCCATCTTCCATTGATCTTAAAACCCGACGGCAACGGTAAATTGAGTAAAAGGGATGGCGATCGTTTGGGTTTTCCCGTTTATGCCATGAACTGGGCAGATCCTAAGAGCGGCGATCTTACGAAGGGATTTCGAGAAATGGGTTTTTTACCTCAGGCTTTTGTCAATATGTTGGCGCTTTTGGGTTGGAATGATGGAACGGAACAGGAACTTTTTACCGAGGAGGAGCTGATAGCAAAATTTTCGGTGGAACGGATTAGCAAAGCTGGAGCCAAATTCGATTTTGAGAAAGCCAAATGGTTCAACCATGAATGGATAAAACGTGCGAGCAATGCCGAGCTGTTACCTCAGATAAAAGAGTTGGTTGCACAACATACCGTAACTACTGTTTCTGATGGTTACCTGCTGGATATTTTGACCTTGGTGAAAGAACGGTTAACCTTTGTTTCTGACTTTTGGAGTCAAGCTTCGTTCTTTATTGAACGTCCTTCCTCCTTTGATGTCGATGCAGTAAAACCCAAATGGAATGCTGATAAAAGAGCATTCTTCCAAAAAATAGCACTGAAATTTGAAGCTCTTGGCGATTGGCAAACTTCCACTTTGGAAGTCTTTTTTAAGGAAGAGATTGCGGTCTCTGGAATGAAAGTTGGCGAGCTCATGATGCCTTTCCGTATTATGCTCGTTGGCGGGAAATTCGGACCAGATGTCTTTCACATACTGGCATGCCTAGGGAAGGAGGAGACTGTTGGCCGAATTCGTGCGGCTTTACCGCATTTTGAATAGCTCAGTAGTTAAGTGTTGCGGATTTCGAGGAATCGAAATCCGCAACAGTCTTTAGTCTAGCTGTTCGTGAGAAAATGTTTGGTTGTTTTCCAGCATATAGGCCATCGTACGAATAACGCGATCGTGTTTCTTGACAAAAGGGTTTTCTTCATTCCACACATAACCAGCTAAGACGGCACATATTTTTCGTTTGACGTCCTGATTTTCCGGTCTGTGAAAAAATAAAGTCTGTAGGTTTCCGGTATACCACTCCTTGACGTAGGTGGTAAACACATCGATGCCTCGCTGCATATAATCGGCGAATTCAACTTGCCAATCTACGGATTCACCCTGTAACTGACGAAAAGCAAGCTTTGCCGCCAAGATGCCCGATTCCGTAGCGAAGCAGACGCCCGACGAAAAAACAGGATCCAAAAATTCAGAGCTATTCCCGGTAAGGGCAAATCCGTCTCCATACATTTTGGTTACAGCAGCCGAATAATTTTTTAGGTGCACGGGCTCAAATTCGAAGGTTGTATTGGCGAAACGCTTAACATAGAAATCAGACAATGAGATCGCCTTTTTGAGGGCTTCCGCTGTGCCAGCATCTCCCTTCAATTGTTCGATAAATTCCGTGTTAGCAACAATGCCGAGGCTTGTGAGTCCGTTGGAGAATGGAATCACCCATAGCCAAACTTCGGTGTCCAATACGTCAAAGGATATTTGGGTGCCCTCGATGCCTTCCGGTCGGTTGATATCTTTCACATGTGAAAATATAGCGGAATGCGGATTGAGCTGCGAGGGCTTGTCCAGCTGTAACAATCTCGGCAAAACGCGACCATATCCGCTGGCGTCAATGACAAACTTAGCGCGTACCTTTGAGCGGTTTCCTTGCTTATCTTCGAGCGTTGAAAGTGATATGTGGCCATCGAATGTGATATCAACTAAAGCGGTCTCAAAAGAGATGTCAACCCCTTTTCGCTGCAGCTCTTGTGCCATGACAAGATCAAAATCTGCGCGTGGTATTTGCCAAGTGTAATCCCACCCTTCGCCAAATTTATTGCTGAAATCAAAAATGCTGATCACTTCGCCTCGGATAAAACGTGCTCCGGGCTTCCTCTGAAATTGTTGCGACTGCAGTGCATGCATAAGCCCTGCTTCATCAAAATGATCCATCACTCGAGGGATGAGGCTCTCGCCCACAACCAATCTTGGAAACTTGGATTTTTCAATAACCTTAATACGTATATCTCGCTGTTCAAGATATCCTGCCGCAACACATCCGGAGGGGCCAGCACCAATAATTAAAATATCTACTTCTTCGATATTCATATGCGTAACGGATTACTACTAAAATATATTACTTTTGCAGGTGTCTAAATATGACACAAATGTAAGAGTTATATTTGTGCTTTTTTGACCTTAATCTAAAATTAGAAAACAACGAGTAGATAGATGATTTCAGTTGATAAAAAGCTCACGTTATCCCAGATATATGAAGTGTTGTTCGATGGGCAACCGCTTGATATACAGTCTGAGGTAATCGATATTATAGAAAGAAGCCACTTGTTTTTGAAAGACTTCGCGGCCAATAAGGTGATTTATGGCGTAAATACTGGCTTTGGGCCGATGGCGCAGTACCGCATAAAGGATGAGGATACCCATCAATTGCAGTATAATCTGATTCGCAGCCATGCAGCAGGAACAGGAGATTTGCTATCCCCGTTGCAAGTGAAAGCAGCCATGTTGACGCGACTGACAAATATTTCCAAGGGCAAAAGCGGTGTGCACAGAAGTGTGGTCGATTTATTGCAGGATTTTATCAATAAAGGGGTAACACCAGTAATTTTCGCTCATGGTGGTGTGGGCGCTAGCGGCGACTTGGTGCAGTTGGCGCATTTGGCTTTGGTTCTTATCGGTGAGGGGGAGGTGCTTTATCAGGGTTTACGTAGGCCAACAGCAGATGTGTTTTCGGAATTGGGGCTTGAACCAATTGAAGTCGTGGTGCGTGAGGGACTGTCCTTGATCAATGGTACATCGGTTATGACGGGTGTTGGCCTCGTGAACTATTTTCATGCACGTAAGCTTTTGGATTGGTCTATTTGGCTTTCCTGCGCCATGAACGAGTTGGTGAAGGCGCACGATGACCATTATTCAGAGACGTTGAATGGCGTCAAATTGCATCAGGGGCAGCAGGAAATCGCTGCGCGCATGCGAGAGCATCTGCAGGATAGCATGCTGATCAAGAAGCGCGAAGAGGATCTCTACTCGGGAAATAATCAAGAAGAAATCTTTAAAGAGAAGGTGCAGGAATATTATTCTTTACGCTGTGTGCCCCAAATTTTGGGCCCCGTGTTGGAGACGATCAAGCAGGTAGGACAGATATTAGAAGACGAACTTAACTCCGTGAGCGATAACCCTATTATCTCTGTTGAAGATAAAAACGTTTATCATGGGGGGAACTTTCATGGTGACTACATCGCGCTGGAGATGGATAAGCTTAAACTGGCTATCACTCGTTTGACCATGTTGTCCGAAAGACAATTGAACTATCTGATGAACACGAAGATAAACGAAATTTTGCCCCCTTTTGTGAATATGGGTAAACTCGGGTTTAATTTTGGTATGCAAGGAGCTCAATTTACGGCAACATCGACCACTGCGGAAAATCAGACGTTGTCTACTTCTATGTATATCCATAGTATTCCCAACAACAACGACAACCAAGATATTGTGAGCATGGGTACCAATGCTGCTGTTATAGCGCATAAGGTTTTAGTTAACTCATTCGAAGTGTTGGCCATACAAATGATCTCTATTGCGCAAGCCGTAGATATCTTAAATTATCAGAATTTCGTATCTTCAAAGACAAAAGCGGTCTATGACGATATCAGAGCGATTATTCCTGCTTTTTCGGACGACAAACCGCTCTATCCCGCGATACAGCAGGTGAAAGAGTATTTGATGCGATAATTATGAAAAGTGCATTAGTAACAGGAGGATCACGGGGTATAGGGCGAGCGATATGCAGGAAGTTGGCCGTCGAATTGGGCTACCACGTCCTTGTCAATTATCAGGGTAATGAAGTTGCCGCGAGAGAGACGTTAGCCTTAATCGAGGCGGAGGGAGGCACAGGAGATATCCTGAAATTTGATGTAGGCGACAGTAAAGCCGTGTTGGATGTGTTAACCACGTGGTCGGAGCAGCATCCCAATGCGGTTGTTGAGGTGATTGTAAACAATGCGGGCATAGCGCGCGATGGCCTTTTTATGTGGATGACGCCCGAGGACTGGTCCTCGGTGATCCATACCTCGCTACAGGGATTTTATAATGTGACAAACTTTTTTATTCAAAAGTTGTTACGTAAACGCTATGGTCGTATAATTAACGTGGTTTCCGTGTCTGGTGTCAAAGGCACTGCAGGGCAGGTTAATTACTCTGCTGCAAAGGCAGGTGTGGTGGGTGCAACTAAAGCATTGGCGCAAGAGGTTGCAAAGCGTAATATTACAGTTAATGCTGTCGCGCCGGGCTTTATCCGCACGGAGATGACGAAAGATATGGATGAGCAGGAGTTGGTGAAGATGATTCCGTTGAATCGTTTTGGAGAGGCGGAGGAAGTGGCCGATGTGGTGTGTTTCTTGGCCTCGAAAAAGGCTGGCTATATTACAGGAGAGGTGATTAATATTAATGGTGGAATCTATTCATAAGGTGAAGGTATGCGTAAACGGGTCGTGATCACAGGCATGGGGATTTACTCCTGTATCGGAACCAACTTGGAGGAGGTTAGGCAATCGCTTTTCGAAGGGAAATCGGGCATTGTTGTTGACACTGAACGTTTGGATTTCGGTTTTAAATCTCCTTTGACGGGAATGGTGCCCACACCAGACCTGAAGAAGGTGTTAAGCCGTCGTCAGCGGATCAGTATGGGGGAGGAGTCTGAATACGCCTATATGGCTACGATTGAGGCCCTGCACAATGCCGGTATCAGCGAAGACGATTTTCAGCAACGCGAAGTGGGGATTCTCTATGGTAATGATAGCGTGTCCAAAGCCATTATTGATGCAACCGATATTGCTAGAGAGAAAAAAGACACCCAGTTGATTGGCTCTGGAGCGATTTTCAAGTCGATGAACTCCACGGTGACCATGAACTTGGCGACTATTTTCGGTCTTTCTGGGGTGAATATGACAATCAGCGCAGCCTGTGCTAGTGGTTCGCATGCTATTGGCCTGGGGTTTATGTTTATCCAACAAGGACTTCAGGATCTTATTATCTGCGGCGGAGCGCAGGAAATCAATCCTTATGCCATGGCTAGTTTTGATGGACTGGGAGTTTTTGCCACCGATATTGATCATCCAGAAGCCGCATCGCGTCCTTTTGATAAGAAACGTACCGGTCTGGTGCCCAGCGGTGGAGCGGCAACGGTAATATTGGAGAGCTACGAGTCGGCCATGGAGAGAGGTGCGCCTATCATTGCAGAGGTCATGGGCTACGGCTTCTCGTCCAACGGTGGTCATATATCCACGCCAAATATTGACGGTCCGGCAAAAGCTATGCGTCGTGCGCTGCAACAGGCCGGCATAAAGCCTGAAGAAGTGGATTATATAAATGCACATGCGACATCAACGCCCATAGGGGATGCGAATGAAGCAAAAGCGATCTTGGAAGTCTTCGGCAGTCGTCCTTATGTAAGTTCGACCAAGTCGATGACGGGGCATGAATGTTGGATGGCCGGATCCTCGGAAATTGTGTATTCCACATTGATGATGCAGCATGGGTTTATAGCACCTACAATCAATCTGGAAGAACCTGATGAGGATATTAAAGAATTAAATTTTGTTTCCAGCGCAATAAAACAAGAATTTGATATATATTTGTCTAACTCTTTCGGATTTGGTGGGACCAATTCCGCGTTGGTAGTCAAGAAATTTAATAATGAATAAGGTGAGTATACATCAAAAGATAAACGAAATATTGATAGAGGAGTTTGAGGTTGATGAGGAGGTTATCAGTCCAGATGCATCTTTGAAAGAATCGCTTGACCTGGATAGCTTGGATTATGTTGACTTGGTGGTTATCATGGAGTCTAATTTTGGTGTTAAATTGGTTGAAGCAGATTTCGCAGAAATGGTGACGTTTCAGGATTTTTACGACGTGGTAGAACGTAAAATCGCTGCTAAAAACTAAATATAACGATGAGCCAATGGGACGGAAAATCTAAAGGGACACTCCTTGGCTATAAAATATTTGTATTTCTTATAAAAAAGGTCGGTGTCAGGGCAGCTTATTTGCTCTTGGTCTTTGTCTCTTTTTATTACTTCCTTTTCAATCCCAAAAGCTTTAAAGCTATATACTATTATCTACGTGAGCGGCAGCAATACTCGGCGTGGAGGGCATTTTTTGCTGTTTATAGTGTTTACTATGTTTTTGGGCAAACCATCATTGATAAAGTTGCCATCTCGGCTGGGTTGCGAGATCGTTTCACCTACGAATTCGATGGCATAGATACCTTAAAAGAAGCGTTGGCTGATCAACGCGGCGGGATATTGATTTCGGCTCATGTCGGTAATTTCGAAATCGCGGAAAAATTCTTTGCGGACATAGATTTGAATTTTCAGATCAACCTAGTTACTGTCGATCAAGAACGTACGATCATCAAGGAATATATTGAACGGATTTCTGGGGGCTCTTCGATCAAGTATATCAAGATCAAGGATGATCTATCCCACGTGTTTGAAATCAATGATGCGTTGTCTAATAACGAGTTGATATGCTTCACGGGTGACCGTTATTTCGAAGGATCAAAAACACTGGAAGGAAATTTGCTAGGAGAAAAGACGACGTTTCCGGCAGGCCCTTTTCATATTGCCTCAAGGCTTGTTGTTCCGGTCATCTTCGTGTACGTTATGAAAGAAAAAAATCTGCACTACCACCTCTATGCACGCCGTGCCCAGCAGGTTAAGCGTCGTGATGTGGATTCGTATCTTGCAGCATATACCGAAAGTGTGGAGAATATACTCAAAGGATACCCCCTGCAATGGTTTAACTTTTTCGATTTTTGGCAAGCACGGCAGGACAAGTAAATGGCGCACATGAAAAGGATACTTTTTATTTACTTCTCCCAATCGGGACAATTGGAACAGATTGCAGCTTCTATAGCAAAACCATTTGTAGAGGATACGGAAGTGGAAGTTGATTTCTATGAAATTAAGATGCTGCAGAGCTTCCCCTTTCCCTGGACCTCAGAAGCCTTCTTTAACGCCTTTCCCGAAACATTCAAGCAAATACCGGCGGAAATTCATCCGCCCGCTCCCCACATTTTGGAGAAGAGCTATGATCTGATTGTTTTACATTATCAGGTTTGGTACTTGACGCCCTCTATACCCATCAATTCATTTCTGAAGAGCGCCTTTGCGAAGAAACTATTGGACGGTAAGCCGGTGGTGTCCGTAAGTGGCAGCCGTAATATGTGGGCCTTGGCGCAGGACAAACTAAAGGTACTATTGCAAGAGGTCGGTGCGGAGCTTGTCGGAAATATTGCGTTAACCGATAGGCATCATAATTTGGTCTCTGTGGTGACGATCGTTGATTGGATGTTTTCGGGTGTGAAACGAAGACCTTATGGGATCTTTCCGAAGCCTGGTGTATCCTATGAAGAGATAGAAACTGCTGATAAATACGGAAAAATTATTCTACCTTACCTAAAAAAGGGTATTTTTGAAGGTCTACAGAAAGAATTGGTAATGCATGGTGCCATTGACTATCGTTTTTTTCTAGTGTCAATGGATCAGAAAGGGAATCGGATGTTTAAAATATGGTCGTCCCTTATTCTACGCAACCCCAGTAAGCGCAAGCGCTTAGTCAATATATTTAAGTACTATGTCGTGTTTGCGATCTATGGGATATCCCCTATCGTCTATCTGATAGAATTATTGCTTTACCCACTTTTGTATTTTATTAAATACAGAAAGGAACGACAGCATTACGAAGGAATCTAACATGAGCGAAGTTTATATAAATAGAATAGCAAAATTTTTACCCAACGATCCCATCAATAACGAGGAGATGGAAGGTTATTTGGGTAAGATTAATGATAAAGAATCGAAAGCGCGTCGTATTGTGTTGCGTAATAACGGAATAAAAACACGTTACTATGCACTTACGCCTTCCGGCGAGCCTACACATACTAATGCTGCGTTGACTGCTGAAGCGGTACGTGCTCTTTTTGATGATGATTTTCGTTCCACCGATGTGGAGCTACTTTCCTGCGGTACATCGTCTCCAGATTATCTAATGCCCTCTCATGCGGTTATGGTACACGGTATGTTGGGGAACAGAAATTTAGAAGTAAATTCTGCGGCGGGAAATTGTTGTGCTGGAATGAATGCGCTTAAATTTGGCTACCTGTCGGTGAAATCGGGCAACACGAAAAATGCAGTATGCGCGGGATCTGAGCGCATGTCATCTTGGATGCTGGCCGATCACTTTAACAAAGAAGTGGAAAACCTAAAACAGCTTGAAGAGCAGCCTATTATAGGTTTCAACAAGGATTTTCTGCGTTGGATGCTCTCCGACGGCGCAGGTGCTTTCTTGCTGGAAGATGTGCCACGAGGTAATTTATCCTTGAAGATCGACTGGATGGAAGGTTATTCCTACGCCCACGAACTCGAGGTATGCATGTATGCTGGGGCAGATAAGACGGCGGAGGGCGAACTCAAAGCGTTTTCGGACTTTACGTCGGAAGAGTGGCTTTCGAAATCTGTGTTTGCTGTTAAGCAGGATACGAAACTATTGGACAAGCATATTTTGGTGAAAGGGGTGGAAAGTATGAAGATGGCCATGGAGAAGCATGCCGTCACGCCTGACGATATTGATTACCTGTTGCCACATGTTTCGTCACATTATTTTGTTGATGGGCTCTATCAAGGCTTCGCCGAAGCAGGGATTGAGATAGCGCGTGAAAAATGGTACATGAACTTGCGTGACGTAGGTAACGTTGGTGCAGGTTCTGTGTATCTGATGTTGGAGGAATTGTTCCACAGTGGACGCCTAAAAAAGGGACAGCGCATTATGCTTTGCGTACCGGAAAGCGCACGCTTTACCTACGCCTATGCTTACTTAACGGTGTGTTGATGAATCTGCCTGTCGTTGCTGAACAATTGCTGAGCCTACTTCCCCAACGATCACCGATGGTAATGGTGTCGGCCTTGGTATCCTATGAACGAGATCATCTTGTTGCTTCCTTTTCGGTGAACGAAAATTTACTTTTTGTAGAGGAGGAGGAGCTGCAGGAAAGTGGTCTGCTGGAGCATATGGCGCAGTCCGTGGCCCTGCACACTGGTTTTGGTTATTTCTTGAAAGGAGAACAGGCTCCTATCGGCTATATTGGCTCGATGCAACAGGTGGAAATTTTTGCTTTACCCGGCGTTGGCCGAGAAATTTTTACGGAAATCCGTATTATCCAAGAATTTATGGGCGTCACTTTAGTAGAAATTATTACTAAATTAGACGGTGAAATTATTGCGAAAGCACAAATGAAGACTGTTATAGCAGATAAATAAATGAGCGAGCAAGCATATAATACAAGCATAGATATCGAGCATTTTCTTCCCCATAGGAGGCCAATGTTGATGGTAGACGCTATTTTGGATATCTCGGCCGAACATGTGCTTTGTAGCTTTGTCATCACGCCGGACAATATCTTTGTAAAAGGCAATACCTTGCAGGAAGTCGGACTGATGGAGAATATGGCACAGACATGCTCCTCTATTGTGGGGCAGCGTTTTTATGCCGAAGATTATGATCCGCAATCAGATAAAAGAATTATAGGCTTTATTTCGGGGGTGAAACAAATGATTGTTATCAAGCTGCCCGAAGTGGGACAACAGATTTTGACGGAGTCGACGCTGACCTCGAAGTTCGACGCGGATGACTATTCAATTTGTACGATGCTGGTGCAAGCAAAGCAGGGTAGCGAGTTGCTTTCTACTGCCGAGATCAATTTGTTCCTTAAAAAACAGTAGTTGTTATGAAAAAATCAGAAGTACCTCAAGATAATGGACGTGTTTTTGAGAAGGGATCGCGCGAGCTATACTACGCCGTGGACGAGAATGGCGATTATACGACCGCGTTAAGTACCGGATGGGACGCAAAGAATATCGTACAGGATCATACCATGCAGGAGCTGCAGGAACGAATTGATCAGGCTCGAACGGATGTGCGCAATAAAAAAGTGAGTCCCATTGTTTATTTTATGGAACTACGAAGGATGGATTGGCAACTTGTGGCCGATTACACCGGGATCTGGAAATGGCGGGTTAAGAGGCATGGGAAGCCTGAGGTTTTCAGGCGACTAAACGAACGTACCCTCGCAAAATATGCGGATACGTTTGAAATCACGCTGGAACAATTACGAAATTATACAGGAGATTAATGCAATTAGATTTTGAACATCATATTACGGCGCACTGTGAGAACGGCGTAGCCTCAAACCTGTTAAAAAATAGGGGACTGCCGATTAGTGAACCTATGGTATTCGGGATCGGATCAGGCCTATTTTATGTGTATTTACCCTTTTTGAAAGTAAACCACGCTCCCGGATTAAGTTACAGACCTGCACCCGGATGGATTTTTAATCGTCTGGCGAAGAGACTGGGACTGAAGATAAAACGGCAGAAGTTCTCCGATAAAAGAAAAGCGCAGGAGGTGCTGGATCAAAATTTGGAAAACAATATTCCCTGCGGTTTGCAGGTCGGTGTTTACCATCTTCCGTATTTTCCTGAAGATTACCGGTTCCATTTTAATGCCCACAACCTTGTTGTGTATGGGAAAGATGGGGGAGAATACCTAATCAGCGACCCTACGATGGAAGTGGTGCATCGCTTGACAGAAAGCGAATTGGAGAAAGTCCGCTTTTCGAAAGGCGTGTTAGCACCTAAGGGACATATTTATTATCCGATTTATATTCCCGAGTATATCGATTGGGAAGGTGCTATCGTGAAAGCTATTCGTAAAACTTGCAATGACATGTTGGCGCCAGTGCCCATTGTTGGTGTGCGTGGGATGCGTATGGTATCGCGGGCTATTCGAAAATGGCCGAAAAAAGTGGGCGTAAAGAAAGCCAACTATTACCTCGCACAGATGGTGCGTATGCAGGAAGAGATCGGTACGGGAGGTGGAGGTTTTCGTTATATCTATTCGGCATTTTTACAGGAAGCTGGCCAAAAGATCAATAATAAGGCGCTGATTGTCCTTTCGGAGGAGATGACGGCCATTGGCGACCTTTGGCGTGATTTTGCGGTGGACGCCTCTCGCGTATATAAGAAACGGAGTACCCAAGACGACGTATACAATAAACTGGCGGATGACTTATTGCGTCTAGCCGATTTGGAAGAGCAGTTTTTTAAGAAGTTGAAAAAATCGGTGTGAGTAAGGTTGTCATACATATTGACTCGCTTTCAAAAAAATACAAAGGATCGCAGTCTTTTGCTGTAGAAAATTTGAACCTCACAATTTCTCAGGGGGAGATCTTTGGTTTACTTGGGCCTAATGGCGCCGGAAAAACAACTTTAATTTCTATGTTGTGTGGGCTTATAAAACCAAGTGTCGGCACTTTCACGATTCACGGGTATTCCTATAGTAGTTCAGCACGACAGCTCAAGGCGGCTATTGGTGTCGTTCCACAAGATTTAGCATTGTATCCCTCTTTGACGGCCAAGGAGAATCTATGTTATTTCGGTAGTATGTATGGCCTTAAAGGGAAGTCCTTGGAAGAAAAGGCAGATGCAGCATTGGCGAGTCTTGGTTTGGACAAGCATCGGGATAAGCGCGTGGAAACATTCTCTGGAGGGATGAAGAGACGTGTCAATCTACTTGCTGCCGTTCTACATCAACCTGCGGTTCTTTTTTTGGATGAACCTACTGTCGGGGTCGATGTCCATTCAAAAAAGGCTATTATAGATTACTTGCGAGCGCTTAATGAACAGGGTACAACCATCGTTTACACCTCGCATCACCTTCAGGAAGCCCAGGAGTTTTGTACGCGTGTGGGAATCATCGAATCTGGCCAACTTTGGCGCATAGGCACTCCGGAAGCACTTATCGCATCTGTCCCCGAAGCGCATAATCTGGAAGATGTATTTATCGATTTAACAGGGAAAGGATTTAGGGATGTCTAAACTTTTGATCTCGGTAAGAAAGGAATTGCTGTTGCTATCGCGTGATATCGGCGGTATCGTCATCCTCTTTGTCATGCCCATGCTACTGCTTGTTGCGGTGACCATGGTACAGAGTGGCTCCTTTGATTCCTTGCTAGGTACCCGCATGCAGGTTTTGCTTGTTGATAATGATCAAGACAGTATCTCCCTGCGTATTAGGCAAAGCTTTGCTAGCGATGGAGCGCTTGAGCTTATCAGCCAACTTGGAGGAAAACCCATACCGGAAAGTGAAGCTAAATCATTGGTGCATCAGGGAGCCTACCAACTCGCCATTGTGCTTCCTAAAGATCTGAGCAAGGATCTCAATGTGCACGTGAAGCAGAACGTCGATAAGATCTTGGCCGAGTTTGATTTTAGCGGAGATACAGGTCGGGACTCTGTGGAAAGTCCTGTTGCAGCAAAAGAAATTAAGCTCTATTTTGATCCCGCAACACAAGCCGCATTCAAAACGGCCGTGAAAATGTCGATCGATAAGCTCGTATCCAACATCGAGACACAGACAATATACAGTACTTTCCAATCCGAGCTCGGTGAACAGCAAGATAACAACTTTACCGAGCAGCAGTTCATTTCGTTTAAAGAGATTGATGATACCGAGAATGGAAAGACAGTGATACCTAATGCTGCTCAGCACAATGTACCTGCTTGGGCATTGTTCGCCATCTTTTTTATTGTGGTGCCATTGTCGATCAATATCGTTAAGGAAAAATCGCAGGGCACGATGGTACGCATCAGTACCAGCCCAACCTCCTACGGCACATTTCTTTTGGGTAAGACTGTGGGTTATCTGCTAGTCAGTCTTATCCAGTTTTATCTCATGCTGCTCGTTGGGGTTTATCTTTTCCCCTACTTGGGTCTTCATCAATTTCAGGTGCAGGGCTACTTTCCCTTGCTGAGCCTGATTGCTATTTTTAGTGGATTGGCTGCAATAGGTTTGGGAATACTGATAGGCACGGTGGCGAGCACACAGGAGCAGTCTGCTCCTTTTGGAGCTACACTAACTGTCGTGTTGGCGGCATTTGGAGGCGTTTGGGTGCCGGTGTTTTTGATGCCTAATATTATGCAGAAGCTATCGGTATTGTCGCCGATGAACTGGAGCTTAAATGCTTTTTATGACGTGTTATTAAGGCATGCTGGACTAACGGCTGTTCTTCCTGCCATTATTTTACTACTTTTGTTTTTTATCCTGACCTTAAGTATTGCCATCATCTATGACAAAAAGAAGAAGACCGTTTAGCGAAGAAACCGAATTAACAGAAACGGTTACCATACCTGTTCGGTTTAGTGAGGTCGACTCTTTGGGCATCGTTTGGCACGGGCATTATATCCTGTATTTTGAACAAGGGCGAGAAGCTTTTGGAAAGGCCCACAACATCGATTATTTGACGGTCCAGAAATCGGGATACACCACGCCTATCGTACAATCTAGCTGTGAGCACAAGCTTCCGCTCCGATATGGCGACAATGCTCGTATTGTAACCTCTTATGTGGATACGCCCGCCGCGAAGATGATTTTTCGGTTTAGGATATACAACGATGCCGATCAATTGGTCTGTCAGGGAGAAACGGTGCAGGTCTTTCTCGATCGGGATAACAGCCTTGCGCTGAGTATTCCGGAGTTTATGTTGAACTGGAAGCGAAAGGTAGGTTTGCTTTGATTTCCTGGAAGCCGGTCTATATCCATGAACGCAATTGCGTTACCCCTTTGGGTCAAAATATTGAGGAGAATTGGCAGCAGCTGTTGGCTGGTAAAACGGCTATTCTACAGCAGGATGTTGGTTTAATACGTGATGTCTTTGTTGCGAAAATGTCGCATACGACGGAATGGTTGAGGGAGGATGCTAATCACGGAACGCTGCTAGAGCGCCTATTACTGAAAGCGGCAGAGCCTATCCTAAAAATACATAGACCCAGCGCACGCACAGCCTTGGTGCTAGCGACGACAAAAGGCGAAATTGGCTATCTCGCACATAGCGATCCCGCCGGAGCCGCATTGACTGTATTAGCTAGAAAACTGGCACAAAAACTGCACGTCGTGACCGAGCCTATCGTCGTTTCTCACGCTTGCGTTTCTGGGGTGTTGGCCATTTCGGTCGCGAAGCGCTTAATGCAAATGGGGCTTTATGATGATGCGATTGTTTTAGCGGGCGATGAGGCGAGCGAATTCGTACTCTCGGGATTTCAGGCTTTTCAAGCAATGAGTCCTTTCCCCTGTAAGCCTTTTGATAAAAACAGGGCTGGCGTATCCTTAGGAGATGCCGCGGCTTGTTTATATTTATCCTTCGAAGCGGGACCTTTCCAAGTGACCGGAGAAGCTGCTATCAACGATGCCAACCATATCTCTGGACCATCGCGAACCGGAGAAGGTTTGTATCAAAGCGTCAAGCGCACCATGCTGGAGGCAAGTGTTACTGCCAAAGATATCGATTTTATATCCGCTCATGGTACTGCGACGCCTTACAACGATGAGATGGAGGCCATCGCATTTAATCGATCGGGGCTTGGACATGTTCCTCTAAATAGTCTGAAAGGCTACTTTGGCCATACGCTAGGGGCTGCTGGATTATTAGAAACCGTAGTGTCTCTACAGGCAATGGAACAGCGTATGTTGATTCCTACATTAGGATTTGAGGAACTTGGAACCACGCAAGGATTACGGGTTGTACGGGAATTGAAATCAGCTCCAATTCAGAAATTATTGAAGACTGCTTCAGGTTTTGGTGGAAGCAACGCTGCCATCCTAATAGAAAAGATATGATGGTGAGCTACATTAATAAATATTGTGTTGTGGCGAAGGAACGGGTCGTTGTTGATGCCGAAGAACAATTTACCTCGAAGGACGACAGCTTTTCTGCCTTTGTGAAAGAGGCCTTCAAACAACGAAATTCGTCCTATCCAAAATTTTTTAAAATGGATTCGCTGAGCAAATTGGGGATGTTGGCTGCAGAATATACCTTGGCAGAGGAATCAACGGATGATCTAGCACTGGTTTTGGTAAACAAGTTTGGAAGTTTGGATACGGATGTGAAACATCAAGAAAGTATTCAGGATGGAGACCATTTTTTTCCAAGCCCAGCCACTTTTGTTTACACGTTGGCAAATATATGCGCCGGAGAAATCAGTATTCGGCATCAGCTGCAGACCGAAAATATATTTTTTGTTGCTGATCAATTTCCAGTAAAGGTGGTGTCCGCCTACGCAGATTACTTGTTGGCTTCCGGAAAGGCAAAACGTGTGCTGTGTGGATGGATCGATTTTTTTCAGGAAAAATATGAGGCGGTTTTGTATATTGTTTCACCAGAGGGAGAAAAACAACATACAGAAGAAAACATTGCCTCATTATTTCGAACCCTTGAGGATTAATGTCTTATTTTTGTGAAGGAATAAAAAAACTTATATATACTAGAAATGGCAGAGTTAAAAGAAGAATTAAAAGGGAAGATCATTGAAGTGCTAAATCTCGAAGATATCGCTGTCGCTGATATCAACGATAGTGATCCCTTATTTGGAGAAGGATTGGGATTGGATTCTATCGATGCCTTGGAGCTGATTGTACTGATGGATAAAGAATATGGTATTAAATTGTCCGATCCCAAGCAAGGGAAGACTATTTTCCAATCGATAGAAAGCATGGCGGCATACATTGCTGAAAATAGGACGAAGTAATGGTTCATTCGGGCATCGCAGTTACCGGGATAGGTATTATTTCATCGGTAGGAGATACCGTCGATGGAAATCTTCAAGCGCTATTGGAAGGAAGGCATGGTATTTCAAGGCTACAGAATTTCGATACCAAGCATAAGGAGCATATCCTCGTGGGAGAAATCAAACGCTCGAATGAAGAGTTAGCTGCAGCCTTGGACATTACTAAACCACATAATTTTACGCGTACGGCGTTGTTGGGAGCCTATGCGGCTAAAGCTGCCGTGGCAAGCGCGGGAATACATGATGTCAATTCGCTACGCACGGGACTGATATCTTCGACAAGTGTTGGCGGAATGGATTATACCGAACGGTATTTTTATGAGTATCTCCATGATGCTACTTTGTATCCCTACATCAATACGCACGATGCGGGCGATTCATCCCATAAAATTGCCGAATATCTAGGATTGGAAGGAATGGTGACGACAATTAGCACAGCATGTTCGTCTGCGGCGAATGCCATCATGATGGGGGCTCGATTGATCAAGTCGGGACGCTTGGATCGCGTTATTGTGGGCGGGACGGATGCACTGAGCAAATTCACGATCAACGGGTTCAAGACGTTGATGATCTTAACGGATGATTACTGCCAGCCGTTTGATAACCAACGGCGGGGGCTGAATTTGGGAGAAGCCGCAGCGTATTTGGTGCTGGAGTCTGCTGCCTCATTGGAGCAGGAGGGACGTCAGGCACTAGCTTATCTTCAGGGATATGGGAACGCTAACGATGCCTTTCATCAGACGGCGTCATCTGAAAATGGTGAAGGGGCTTTTTTAGCGATGACCAAGGCGCTGAAGACCGCTGGCTTAGATCCTAAAGCGATCGACTATGTCAATGCACACGGCACGGCGACACCCAATAACGATCTTTCGGAAGGCCGTGCTTTGACGCGTGTTTTTTCAGATAGGATGCCGCTATTTAGTTCTACAAAAGCCTTTACCGGGCATACGCTGGCCGCCGCTGCTGCTATCGAGGCTGTTTTTTGTATTTTGGCCCTTAGGCATGGCGTGGTGTTTCCAAATTTGCATTTTCAGCAGCGGATGGAGGAGCTTGACCTTATTCCGCAAACAACAACCGTCTACCGGCCGCTATCCAACGTGTTGTCCAACTCCTTCGGTTTTGGAGGCAACTGTTCAACCTTGATATTTTCGAAAGCATGAAAAACAGCGTATTCATTAACGGAATAGGAGCAGTAACTGCGCAAGGTATTTGGCGTTCGGAACTGTTTGACGACGCGGAGGAGTTATGCCAGGCGATTAATTATGCTCAGCAACCCGCATACAAAGAAGTTATTGCTCCAGCTATGATTCGACGGATGTCCAGAGGAATCAAAATGGGAATCTATGCGGCGCAGCAAGCGCTCGACGAAGCGCAGGTAGCCCTGCCTGATGCGATTATCACAGGGACAGGTTTGGGATGCTCTGAGGATTCCGAGAAGTTCCTTCGCAATATCTTGGACAATGATGAGGAATTTCTTACCCCCACATCGTTTATCCAATCTACACATAATACGGTTGCTGCACAGGTGGCTTTGCGCTTACAGTGCAAAGGTTATAACTTTACCTACGTAAACCGTTCCATATCTTTCGAATCGGCACTGCTCGATGCGTTGCTTCAGCTTCAACAAGCAGAAGAAAATCAGATATTGGTAGGCGGTGTTGATGAGGTGTCCGATCATACGTATAAGCTATTGCAGCTTATTCAGGAGATCAAAGCTTCGGATACGAAAGAGACCGTAAAGGCGAGTGTAACGCCTGGTGTAAATTATGGTGAGGGAGCTACCTTTTTCTCACTGGACACACAGAGAAGTGCAAGTACCTATGCCAAACTCTTGGATGTCACCATACAACATCGGTTGGATAATAGCGACCTTTCCTCCTTCATTAGCGATTTTTTGAAGGCTAATGCACTGTTTGCTAATGATTTAGACGTGCTGCTTTTAGGCTATAATGGTGATCCGCAAGGGGACAGCTATTATGCGGCCGTGGAAGATCTTTTTCCGCATGCATCGCCACTGTACTATAAGCATCTATCTGGGCAGTACGACTCCTGCTCCGCATTTGCGTTGGCCGCGGCCGCGGCCGTTCTGCGTGACCAACGCATTCCGGGCTGTTTGACTTGGAGGGAGCAAAGCTTCGACCAACAACCGAAAACCATCCTCGTGTACAACCAGCTCAAAGGGAAAGACCATGCCTTGATTTTAATTCAGGCATGTTAAAGCATAAATGGGTAATGCCATGCAGCCTCCTGTTGGCGGCGATAACATGGATGTATGCCATTTTTGGTGGTTCTTGGATTTTGTTTGTCACGTGTGTCTTTATAGCCCTAGGCCTTACTACTTGGGGTGCGTTCGATATTCGACTTGGTTATTTTCTGCAGGTCTCTTATCGTAAGAAAAGCCCTGCCAACAAGCATATTGCGTTAACCTTCGACGATGGACCGTCTGCCTTTACGCCGCAAATTCTTGATCTATTGCACGACTTTGAATTTAAGGCCACGTTCTTCTGTATAGGGAAACAGGTGCAACAGTTTCCAGGTATTGCCGATCGCCTATTTCTCGACGGTCATACGATCGCCAACCATACCTTTTCTCACGGGGCTGATTTCGGATTTTTATCCGTGGAGCAGCTCACTACAGAACTTGAAAAATGTAGCGACATTATCTCAAGAACCGTAGGGAGAAGACCAACTTTTTTTCGGCCTCCATTTGGAGTCACTAATCCTTCGGTGGCCGAGGCAGTCCAAAGATTAGGACTACAGGTTATCGGATGGAGCAATCGATCGTTGGACACGGTTATTCAAGACGAAGATCGGCTTCTGCGTCGGGTGTTGCGAAAGCTACAATCGGGGGATATCATTCTGCTGCACGATACATCGCAGCGTACGGTAAACGTTCTCCGAAAGATGTTACCTATTTTGAAAGCTGAAGGTTATGTCGGTGTTTCTGTAGATGATTTGTTAAATTTGCAAGCATATGAAGCTTAAGATACTTTACATGTTGTTGTTTATGCTTCCTTTTTTAAGTAATGCACAAACACGACAAATGACAACGGGCGAAGTGGCGGCCTTTCAGCAGTCGCTGAAGCGGTCTGCGCAGATAAAGACGCTGTCTGCCGATTTTGTGCAGTATAAGCATATGAGTTTTGTCAAGCAACCCATTACGTCATCTGGGAAGATATACCTTAAGCAACCGGATCGCTTAAGTTGGTCCTATACCGCTCCTTTCCAATATAAAATGGTTTTTCGAGATCATAAGATTTTTATCGACGACCAAGGAAAGAAAAAGACGATGGATATAGGCAAGAGTAAGCAGTTTGAAAAAATTAGTCGTTTGGTTTCATCGAGCATGCGCGGATCTGTTTATGACGAGAAGGAGTTTTCGGTTTCTTATTTTAAGAAGGGCGAAGTCAGTGTATTGAAGCTATTGCCCAAATCGAACGATACGAAGAAGTATATTAAGGAAATTGTCCTTGTTTTTTCCAGCAACGATACACAGGTAGAAGAGGTGACTTTGGTCGAACCCTCGAACGACTACACACGATTTATTTTAAAGAATAGAAAAGTTAATGCACAGATCAATGATTCGGTTTTTAATCTATAGCTCGTTTGTATTCCTGTCGCTAGGGAGCTGTCGTTCCTATCAATATCCGAATGCAGTGGGAATTCGGGAGTCGCATCAACAAGAATTGAACAATTACTATGTCGACAGCACGCATACGTATGTTTACCGTTCGCAGATACAAGCTTTCGGTAAGGATGTTCATGGCAACCTGGTGATTCGCACAATAGCACCTGATGTGCACCGTGTGGCGCTGTTGAGTGATTTTGGGCAAACCTTGTTCGACGTCAGTATTTTTCCAGATCGGTATGTTCTTCATGCAGCAATGGCAGACTTGAACAAGAAGATGTTGGTCAAGGAGGTGGTTCGGATTTTTAGAACCTTGACCGAGCGTCGCTATGCACAACAAGCATTGATTTTTATGGATAAACAACATTACCCGGTGTATACTGTTGACGACCGCTTTTACAGTATGGAAGAGCGGCATCTTGCTCGCATCGCTGTCGCGCAAAGTGGGCGAGAGCGGTTCGTTATTTCTTTTGTTGATGTGCAGGGCAAGTTACCGAAAGAGGTGGCCATAGAACATCGAAAATACCCATTTGTGATGCAGTTCACGTTAGACAAGAAGCAGTCGGTACTATAACCTATTAGAATGAGTTTATTAAAAGATTTTTATATCATTGAAAGTTTTGACAAACAAACGGATAGCAAATATGTGGTTGGCATCCGCTTGAATCCAAACCACGCTATATTTAAAGGACATTTTCCAGATAACCCGGTTACTCCTGGTGTATGCATGATGCAGATCATTAAAGAATTAGCGGAACAGATCACCACGTATTCGCTGTTTATGACCCGTTCGTCCAATGTGAAATTTATGGCACTCATAAATCCCGAGACAAATCCCGTGTTAAGCTTGGTGCTTGAAGTGCTACCAGGAGATGAACAAACTATTAAAGTGAAAAATGTGACTACATTTGGCGATACTGTGGCATTGAAATTGACGAATGTCTATAAAATTAAGTAGTTATGAAAGGGATATTGCTCATATGCTTTATGCTGTTTTCCTTTTCGGGCATCGAGCTTGATAACGTGCGCAAGCAGTTTGAGGATGCCAAAGCTTCTAAAGAGGCGACGGAAAGTCTCTACAAACTGTTGCAGGACTATCAAAAAGACGATCCCGTTTTGCTCGCTTATAAGGGGGCGGCGCTAACATTGCGGGCGCGCTATCTTACCGAGCGATCGGCAAAGAAAGATATGGTATCACAAGGGATTACTGTTTTGGAGCGTGCGGTTAAGTCGTCGCCTAATCAGGTGGAAGTTAGGATTATACGGTTGGCAGTGCAGGAACATTCCCCGAAGATACTCAAATATAAGATGAATATTGCCGAGGATAAGCAGATGATCTTGTCCAACATCTCCGGACAGCCAGTAGCGGTGAAATCAATGGTGAAGCGCTATGCAAAGCAGTCGCAAGTCTTTACAGCCGAGGAGCAAAAAAAGTTAAGTCAATAAACGGATCTGGGATGGGCAACGTGGCAACAGCAGAGGCAATGAAAAGATTGGGGATTGTGGTGATCGTTCCCACCTATAATAATGAAAAAACGTTAGGGCGTGTTTTGGATGGCGTCTTAAGCTATACGGAAGATGTTATTGTGGTGAATGATGGTTCAACGGATAGCACAGCCCAAATTTTAGCGGAGTATCCGATGGTGGATGTGATTTCACGTGCGAAAAATGGGGGGAAAGGCCTAGCTCTTCGTGCGGGGATTAAACGCGCGCGGTCACGTGATTTTAGCTATGCGATAACGATCGACTCTGATGGTCAACATTATCCTGATGACATACCATCGTTTGTCGAGCATATCTCACAAGCACAGCAATCGGTTCTTCTGATCGGCAGCCGCAACATGGCGCATGATTCCGTTCCGCGCAAAAGTAGCTTTGGAAATCGATTTTCCAATTTCTGGTTTTGGTTCGAAACAGGGATTAAGCTCACCGATACGCAGTCCGGCTTCCGTGCTTATCCGTTGACATATATCGCCAAAAAATTTTATACCCGTAAATTTGAATTCGAAATAGAAATTATCGTTCGTGCCGCTTGGGCTGGCGTTAAGGTTGCTAATATTCCTATTCGGGTGCTGTATGACCCTTTTGAACGGGTATCTCATTTTCGCCCTTTTAAGGATTTTACTCGTATCAGTTTGCTGAATACGGTGTTGGTCTTCCTAACTTTTTTCTACATTCTACCGCGCAATTTCTTTCGTAACTTCAAAAAAAAAAATCTAACGGATTTCATTAAGCAGAATATCCTCGGTAGCGAAGATTCTCCGGAGAAGAAAGCGCTATCCATAGGATTGGGCGTTTTTATGGGAATAGCGCCAGTTTGGGGTTTTCAGACGGCCTTGACGATTACGTTGGCAGTTTTCCTGCGACTCAACAAAGTTCTGGCCTTTGCCTTCTCTAATATCAGCTTTGCTCCGCTGATTCCCCTTATTATCTATGCATCTTTGCTTGTTGGAGGATTGCTGTATCCGTCCAATGCTTCGCTGGAGCTTGATCGAATTTCGCTGGATACCATAAAATCACATCTGTGGCAGTATGTGGTTGGAAGTTTGCTCTTAGCTTCTGTGATGTCTTTGTTAATTGGATTTTCCAGTTACTTTTTCTTGAAAATTAACCAGCAAAGGAGTATGCCCACCTGATAATGGAAGAACTGTTCTACCATATTTATCTATTGGTGCAGCGATATAGACTGCTATCCTGTTCGATCGCGCTGACCATGCTGTTGGGCTGTGGTTTTTTAGCCAGTAAGATCCGATTTGAAGAAGATATTACCCAGATCATCCCGAAAAATGAAGATGCTGATGAGCTTTCACGCGCCGTTAAGCAGATGAATTTCGCAGACAAGGTTACGGTACTTTTTGAAAAAGGGGATACTGCCTCGCCTCAAAGGCTATCATCGATGGCTAGGGCGTTTGTCGATTCGTTAGCGGGAGACACTGTTTTTGTAAGGGGAATTTCCGGGCAGGTGGAGCAGCAGGATCTTGAGGATGGTTACGACTTCGTATACCGAAACTTACCATTTTTGCTGGACTCCACCGCATATGCGGAGTTGGAAAAAAGGTTGTCTCCCGATTCCATCAGTATACGCGTTGCTCAGAACTATCGTACACTGATGTCGCCAACGGGCTTCATCACAAGTCGATTCATACAAAAGGATCCGCTAGGGCTCGGTTTTTTAGGGCTTGAAAAGATTAGACAACAGGGCATAGGTGATCATTTTATCCTGATGGATGGCTTTGTCGCTAGTAGCGATAGCAGCAGGATCCTACTTTTTATCGATCCGATGTTTCGGGGGGCTGACACGGAGCATAACACGAAGTTTGTTGAGCATTTGGAAGCTGTCCGCGAAGATATTGAAAAGCAGTTTCTTGGACAATCGCTATCCTACTATGGATCAACGTTCGTGGCGGTTGCCAATGCGAAGCAGATAAAAACGGATATCTCGACGACGGTATTGCTATCGATGTCCATATTGATGGTCTTGTTGGTGCTTTTCTATAAGCGCATTTATATACCTGTGTTGGTGTTCGTCCCAACCGTTTTTGCGGTGGCACTGTCCCTCGCCTGTCTGTATCTGTATAAACCGGTCATCTCGGCCATCTCTTTGAGTATTGCGGCCGTGTTGCTTGGGATTACGATAGATTATACCTTGCATGTATTGACGCATTTCAAGAAGTCCGGAGACGTGCGCACTTTATATAAGGAATTGACAAGACCGCTGTTGATGAGTGGAGCAACGAATGCCGTTGCCTTCTTATGTCTTCTCTTTGTACATTCATCGGCATTAATCGATTTGGGGATTTTCGCTTCCATCTGTATCTTTTCATCTTCCGTATTTACGCTACTTCTGATACCGCATTTGTATAGTCCTAAGCGAACCATACAATACAATTCACTCATTGACAAAATCGCAGGATTTTCCTTTGAACGGAGTAAACCGTTAATAGCACTATGCGTATTGCTAATGCTGATCAGCTGTTTCACCAGTGGTCGGGTAGGGTATAATAATAATCTCGCTGCTTTAAATTTTGTGCCCAAAGCGTTGCGGGAGGTAGAAATGAAATTAGATACCTTGCTAAATACCTCTTCAAAGTCACTGTATTTGGTTTCTTCGGGCGGAAGTTTTGACGAGGCTGCTCGAAAGGCCGATAGCCTATTCGTTTCATTGGAGCGTGCCAAGGCAAGCAGTCAGATTATGCACTACACTGGGTTGACGATGTTTCCTTTGTCCAGTGAGGCACAGGCATCCTATCTCCAGAGGTGGGAGAGATTTTGGAATACAAAAAGAAGGAATGACCTTCGCGAACAGCTGATTCTGGAAGGAGAGAAGTATGGTTTCTCACCGCATACTCATGATATGTTTTATGAACGTATCGTCCAGAAGAATGCACCGATGGAGATGGATGAACTAATGGGAGCCAAACTATTGTCCACTGCTGACTTTTTGGCTTCGCGCGATAGCTTCTATACGATCTCCACTTTGGTAAAAGTGGCGCCGGAAAAACGCGATCAGTTTTTGAAACAAATCGACAAAACAAATAGCGTTTTGGTGATCGATCGTCAATATTTGAACGAACATTTCCTCGGTCAGCTTCGCGATGATTTCAATAGGCTCGTGGGCTATTCGTTTTTTGCGGTTCTCCTCATCCTTTGGGTTTTCTTTCGGCGTGTGGAGTTGGTTCTGCTCAGTGCTGTTCCGATTGCTCTTACCGGGCTTGTGACAACAGGACTCATGGGACTATTTGGATTGGAGTTCAATATTTTTAGTGCGATCGTATGCACTTTGGTCTTCGGCCATGGCGTAGACTTCAGTATTTTCATGACCGCGGCTTTACAGAAGCAGTATAGTACGGGAGAGGATGAATTGCAGACCTACAGGACCTCGATTTTATTGGCGGTGCTGACCACTATTTTGGCTATCGGTGCGCTCGTTTTTGCCAAGCATCCGGCGCTGCTTTCTATTGCATCAGTATCGCTTATTGGAGTTTTTGCCGCTGTCATTATCACCTTTGTGTTCTATCCGATTCTGTTTCGTTTTTTTATTTCCAATAGGGCAAAGCAAGGGAAGTCTCCGTTCACCATCAGTATTGCTTTTTTTTCGATGCTTTTTTTTCTGTACTATGGTTTGGGCACCATTATCCTGTCTTTCCTTTGTAGAACAGCGCTGATGATTTTGCCCATCGGCCGTGAGCGTAAAGATCGCGTATTTAGAAGTATAATGGGTCTTTTTATGAAATCTGTATTGTGTATGGATCCACGGACCAAGCATAAAAGCTGGAACGAGAGTAATGAAACGTTCGATCGACCAGCGGTGGTCATTGCGAACCACAGCTCGTTTCTGGATACACTATCTATGGGTATGCTGGTGCCAAAGGGAATATTTTTGGTTAACGACTGGGTTTGGAATTCGCCTATTTTTGGTCGAGCAGTGAAGGCTCTAGGTTTTTATCCCGTTAGTAAGGGTTTGGATAATGGTATGGAAATTTTACGCGAGAAGGTGAAGAACGGCTATTCACTGATCGTGTTCCCGGAAGGAACTCGATCCTATGATAACGTCGTTAAGCGCTTTCATAAAGGAGCATTTTTCTTGGCGCAGGAGTTTGACTTGGATGTAGTACCTGTTTATCTTCTCGGTAATGGCGATGTATTGCCCAAGGGAGACATTCTTATTTTTGGAGGGGCTTTAAACTCCGTGATCGGTGAGCGTATCGACGCTCGCGATATCGATTTCGGGAGCGATTACGCCAGCAGAACCAAGAAAATTACGCAATATTACAGATCTAACTACGAAAAGCTGCGGAGTAAAATTGAAGATGTGCATTATTTCTCAAAAAAGATCATGCTGGCTTACCTGTTCAAAGACGAGGAAATTGTACGTGCTGTTCGTCGTCATATCCAGGCCTATGCAGCGCATTACCATAGTCTTAGAGAGGCGCTTGGAGCAACAGCAAAGATACATCACTTATCGGATAGCTATGGTGAATTTGATTACCTTCTGTCCTTACAAAGAGGACAACGTAAAGTAATTGGGATAATAGTGGATGTCGAAAAGCGAGCGGTGGCCGAGAGTATCTATTGGCGTAAGCATCGGCAAGTCAACTTTACGGAAACAATGGATATGGGCGATAACGTGCTTATCGTTCATCCTACATTTCTACTTGCGGATTTTCCGGTAGAAAAGTTGAGTTTTTTTCAAGAAATATATACCTTTAAAGAAGAGCCCCTTTTGGATAGGGATGGTTGGACAGCGGTTAGGCTCTCTGAATTTGTTATACGCTATGTGAGATGACCTACGATTCCAGCAAATATGATGTAGTAATCGTTGGTAGCGGTCTCGGAGGACTTGTTACTGCCGTGACGCTTGCCAAAGAAGGTATGCGGGTCTGTGTGCTGGAGAAAAGTAACCAATTTGGAGGGAATTTGCAGACCTTTGCGCGTCATAAAAAGCTCTTCGATACAGGAGTGCATTATATCGGTGGATTGGGGGAAGGACAGAACCTGTACCAATATTTTTCCTATTTAGGCATCATGGAGCATCTGGATGTGGAACGGATGCCTACCGTGTTTGATCGTATCACCTTCGGCGATCAGGAAGCTATTTTTCCTATCGCACAGGGTTACTCGGCATTTGTCGATTATCTACTGCAGTATTTTCCAAACGAACGAAAGGCGCTACAGCAATATGTTGATGACCTCGACTATGTTTGCCATGCCTTTCCGCTCTACTATGTGGAAGATGGTGATGGGTATAAAACGGACGTGTTACATCGCAGTGTAAAAGCATATTTATCTGATTTGACAACAGACGAAAAGCTACGTGCGGTATTGGTAGGCAATAATTTTCTGTATGCGGGCGAAGACGACAAGACGCCGTTTTATGTACATGCGTTGGCACTGAATTCGTATTTGCTAGGAGCCTATCGTTGTTCGCGCGGAGGAAGTCAAATCAGTAAAGCGTTGGTCCGGGAGTTACGAAGGCTTGGTGGCGTGGCGTTCAAGCGCGAGGAGGTAGAATCGATAACTATGGAAGCTGGAAAAATAGGCCATGTAAATACAAGTAGTGGGAAGCAGTTTTTTGGAGATTTGTTTGTCATGAATATTGATCCTAAACGTGCGTTAACTTTGGTTGGGCGCGAATACTTTAGGAAACCGTTTTTCGATCGCGTGCAACAACTGCCTGTGACGACATCGGCTTGCAGTGTACATATTGTGTTAAAGCCCGGTTGTATTCCTTATGAGGCGAGCAACCTGTATTATCACGATAGCATGGAGTCTGTGTGGCAGGCCGCTCGTTATTCGCTCAAGGACTGGCCAAGTATGTTCATGCTGTCAATGACTGCCGATCCCGATAATCCCGCGTATGCGGATACGGTTACGTTGCTTAGCTATATGCATTTCGAGGATGTTACACCTTGGGTAAATACGTATAACACGGTGATAAAGCCGGCATCAAGGGGCGAGGACTACGACCGTTTCAAATCCCATAGAGCCGATTTGCTGATAAAAAAAGCCGAGAAGTATATCTCTAGATTAACCGAAGCGATTGCGCACATCCATGTGTCTACACCGCTATCGTATCGTGATTATATAGGTATGCACAAGGGAAATCTTTATGGCCATGTAAAGGATGTTGAGGATCCATTAAAAACGTTTATATCCCCTAAAACGAAAGTGGAAAACCTATTTTTAACGGGGCATGGAATTTATATGCATGGTATTTTGGGTGTGACTGTCGGTGCTATTGCGACCTGTGCGGAAATCGTCGGTAAGTCAACGCTATTGCGGAAGATAAGAGGTTCTCAAGGTGAAGGTTAAACGGCGCTTAAGGGTTAGGAAAGGGGCGCATATTGGAAAAAGGGGCATTAATGTGTGAATAATTTTATATCTTCATGCGTTCTTGTTAAGCTGTGAAGGTTGGAAAATATAAGCGGTAGACAAGGTTTTCAAGGAAAATATAGTAAGTAACGATGGAACAAAAATTGGTAATGGAGGGACAGTCAACGGCGGAGATCAAAGCATATCAAGAAGAGCTTTTACGTCGTCAGTTAGTCTATCTCAAGGAAAAATCACCATATTACGGCCAGTTGTTCGCCAAGCATGGCATCGATGTGCTCGCTATTTCTACTATCGAGGACTTGTCGGTAATCCCTACAACGACTAAGGACGATATTCAACAACATAATGAGGAATTTTTCTGTGTAGATCGTTCGGATATTGTAGATTATTGCTCTACTTCCGGAACCTTGGGTCGGCCGGTATCTTTTGGCCTTACGGAATCTGATTTGGAACGTTTAGCGTATAATGAAATGCGTTCCTTCGAAACCATTGGCGTAAAAAGGGGTGATCTTGTGCAGTTGATGACTACGATGGATCGTCGTTTTATGGCGGGTTTGGCCTATTTCCTAGGATTACGTAAGATGGGCGCTGGTATCTTGCGTGTCGGATCCGGCGTGCCGCAGATGCAATGGGATGCGATATTGCAATATAAACCACGCTTCTTGATTGCTGTACCCTCATTCTTGTTAAAGATGATTGAATACGCCGAGCAACATGGTATCGACTACCGCAACTCGGGAGTGGAAACAGTACTTTGTATCGGAGAGTCTCTTCGAGATCAGCAATTCCATGATTCGCTCTTGAGTTCCCGAATTACGGAAAAATGGCCTGTTAAACTGCATTCTACGTATGCGTCAACAGAGATGGGAGCGGCGTTTACCGAGTGTTCGTTCTTTCAGGGTGGACATGTGCATGAGGATCTTATCATTACAGAAGTGTTGGATGAGCTAGAACAGCCCGTGGCTGATGGGCAAAGCGGAGAGCTTGTGATCACGACGCTCGGCGTGCAAGGTGTCCCTTTGTTACGCTTTAAGACCGGAGATATCGTGCGACGCCACAGCGAACCGTGTGCCTGCGGTCGGCATACCTATCGCATAGGTCCGGTAGAAGGGCGTAAGCAACAAATGGTGAAATACAAGGGGACAACATTGTACCCGCCGGCAATGCACGATCTGTTGGCTGGATTTGAGAATATCGAACAGCACGTGATCGAGATCTTGGATAACGATATCGGTACGGATGAAATTGTGGTGTATATAAGTGCCAAGGAGCAGTCCGAGGAATTGCTGTTGGAAATAAAGGATCATTTCCGGGCGAAGCTGCGGGTTAGTCCGCGTATAGAGTGGAGGTCAACAGAAGAGCTGCAAAAGGTTGTCTTCAATCCGTTAAGCAGAAAGCCTATTACCTTTATCGATAAGCGCACATCTACGAGTTAATGGAAAAAAGATGCGACTTCCTAGCGTAGCAGCTCTTGTATATCTTCCGTGGATAACGATTTGACAAAGCTCTCCTCGGTGGTTATCAACGCGGAAGATAACGCTCGCTTTCTATTTTGTAATGCCAAGATTTTTTCTTCAACAGTATCCTTGCTTATGAATTTATAGATAAAAACATTCTTTGTTTGCCCAATGCGGTGCGATCGATCGATAGCTTGCTGTTCGACGGCGGGATTCCACCAAGGGTCCAAGATAAATACGTAATCCGCTTCTGTTAGGTTTAGTCCTACGCCACCTGCCTTTATAGAGATAAGGAAAAGGTTGATGTCCGCTTTTTCCTTGAAAGTGGAAACGGCCTCGGCACGATCGCGGGTACTGCCATCCAGATAGGCATAGGCCTGTCCCTTTTTTTCGAAATAAGCTTTAAACAATTGCAGATGCTTCACAAACTGCGAGAAAATAAGGACTTTGTGTCCCTCTGAAGAAACGGAATCAATCATTTCAATGACTGCATCAAACTTACCCGAGGTCATGTCTAGCTGTTGATCCAGCATGAGCGGATGGTTGGCTATCTGCCTTAACTTGGTTAATCCCTGGAGAAGGATAATCTGGTTGCCCTTTCCATGCTGTTTTAGGGAATTGTCCAGGATGGCATTGCGGTATTCTGATTTTGTACTTTCGTAGAGCTCTGCCTGTTCATCTAGCATTTCGCAATAGATAGTCTGTTCGGTTTTCGGGGGAAGTTCTTTCGCTACCTGATCCTTTGTACGTCGCAGAATAAAAGGCTTGATAATAGCTTGTAGACGAGTAGCTTTGCCCACATCCTTCTTTTTCTCAATGGGCGTTACAAACTCTTTTTGGAAATAGCTGTAGGAACCTAGTAGACCGGGATTGGAGAAGTGCATCTGCGCCCATATATCGGCTACCGAATTTTCGATAGGGGTACCACTGAGCGCCAGTTTGTGTCGACTTTTTAGCCCTTTGATGGTTTTAAATGATTTGGAACTCGGATTTTTTATATGCTGGCTTTCATCTAAAATAATGTAATTAAAGAATGATTTTGCCAACATCTCCTCGTCGCTACGAACAATGCCATAGGTTGTGATAACCAAATCAAAATGTGTGAACCCATAGGGGTCTTTAAGTCGGCTGCTTCCAGTGTGGACGAGAATCCGGAGTTGCGGCGCAAATTTCTCAGCTTCTTTTTGCCAATTGTAGATCAGTGAGGTGGGAAGAATAAGTAGGGACACCTTCGCGTGATCGGTATTTTTCAATTCTTCTTTTTGCTGTTGCAACAGCGCCAATGTTTGGACGGTCTTACCCAGCCCCATGTCGTCGGCTAGGCATCCTCCAAATTTATAGCGCTGAAGAAAGTGGAACCAGTTGTAGCCCGCTCGTTGGTAAGGACGTAACTCTCCTTGAAATGCTTCAGGAAGTGCTGCATCCTCGATCTGCTCAAAATTTAACAGTTGTTCTAGCTTACGGTGAAACGAAACCTGCGTATGTTCAGATAGTTCATAAACAAGTCCGATATGTGTTTTGCTGAGCTTCAAGCTATCTTTTTTCGTTGCGAATTGAAAAAGATGCTCATATTGTGAGAACCACTCTTCAGGAATAATCGCTATCTCGCCGTTGGGCAGCATAAACTCTCTGTTTCTGTTGAGGATATGTTCTCTTAAATCTAAGAAAGGAATTTCATAAGGCCCGAAATAGGCCACCGCTTGAATGTCAAACCAGTCATTGCTCTCTTCAATTGTTATTTCCAAAGAGGTTTTTCCAATGAATATTGTCTTCTCACCTTTGGCTTGTTTGATGATGAAACCCTGTTCGATTAATTGCTCTTTACTATTGTTCAACCACTCCAAAATCGAGGTTTTGCCATCCGGCAGTACGTAACTGCCAAATAGGGCATCCTTCTTTTGGAGTCCGTGCTTTTCGAGATAATTGGCTTGTCGCTGTTCCCATTCCAAAGATCGTTTGATGCGGTGAAAGATGTAGTGATCAGCTTCTTCTTGATGCTCCAAACGAACGGTGACGGGATGTTGGGATCCAGCGGAAAACTCATAGGGACCGTAGTTGAATGATAGCTGCACAAAAGATTCGCCAGATGCTACGTAAAATAACTTGATTAGGGGAGAGGCATTTTCCCGGTGGGTCTTGATGTCAAAACCTTCTGCATAAACATTGTACTTTTCCACAAGGCCGGTGACGAAGGTCTCGAAATATTTCCTCTCCGTGGATCGGGGAACAGCGATGTATCGTTTATTGAGAAAGGGACTTAATTTTTTGCCGTCCATCTCTTGGTCAAAATGATATAGTGTGTTTTCCAGCAAAAGCCAAGCTTGTTTATTGACCACCACCTGTGCCCCTTTGTACATAAAATCTATACGCTGTCCATCATATTTTAATGTCGGAAAGTAGCGAGTTTCTTCTTTGTTTCTCCGAAAATGGAAAAGGATAGACATGGACTGGTCGGCAAGCTTTAACTCCTGATCGGCGGGGTAGCCATCTTTGCTCATCAAAAACAATGGTTTACCCTTCATTTTTTCGAGCACAGACAGCATTTTTTGTTCAATTTTTGGACGGATATAGTCGTAAATCTTTTGATCGAATATTTTTCCAAAGAAGTCGACTGGGCGCATAGCCTTTTTGTTATATCGTTTGATGATATTGGTCTGTTCGATCTCGTCGAGCAATTTAATGATCTGATAATCTTCGTCTTGCAACGCTGACGCAAAATCACCAACAGTATTGGTGAAGATTCGTTTATAGCTGAGTGAATAGGAACCATTTGGGTTAAGTTGAACCACGTGTGGCTCAATTAGAAAACCCAAATAGGGATGCTCTCCCAGAGAATAAACTAATTTGAACGGTGATTTAGTATCAATTTGTTGCATGCAAGTTCCTAGAGCGCCTAAAAAAAGGCTCTAATATACATAAAATGTATCATAGTTGGTCTTTACATCGGTGCGTATGAGCGTAATGGCGCGGTTAAATGGAAAAAGTCTAGATTTTTCCGCTGAAAACAAACTGCGCTGGGCCTTTCAGACGGACATTGGTAAATAAGTCGCCCGCACGATGAAAGCTTATATGGAGCTGCCCGCCAAGCACCCGAATGGGAATTTCTAAATATCCTTCAAGTCCGTTTTCCAGCGCGACGGCCATGGCAGCAGCAGTTGCTCCCGTTCCGCAGGCCAATGTTTCATCTTCCACGCCGCGTTCGAAGGTGCGCACGAAGTAGCCACCGTCGGATTCTTTTTCGATAAAATTGACGTTTATGCCCTCGTTACGGTAGCTGTCATTGTTCCGGATAGCATAGCCAGCATCATACACGGGTAGATTTTTCAAATCTTCCACAAATAGAATATAGTGGGGAGAACCCGTATTAATGATGTATGCTGCGCCGTCGCGATTGTTGCTTGTCACGTCGATCATACCCAGATCCACTTGTTCGTGTTGTATTTTGGCTTCATGGCTGCCGTCAACTGCCAAAAAGGCAGTGCTATCGTTGATCAGTCCAAGGTCGCGAGCAAAGGCCACAATACATCGCCCCCCATTTCCGCACATAGTTCCCTCGCGGCCATTGGCATTAAAGTAGACCATCTCGAAATCAAAGTTTTTTATATCTTGAAGTAGCATAAGACCATCTGCACCAATTCCAAATCGTCGATCGCACAGATTTTTTACCAAGTCAACGTCTGAACGGTCAAAAAAACCGCCTCTATTGTCTACTAGGATGAAATCATTTCCTGCGCCTTGATATTTTGAAAAAAATAATTTTTCACTCATTTACTTGAAAAGTTGGATTGAAATTAATATTCTTGTTACAAAAGTTGTTCCGATTGTTAAATGATGTTAAAAAACTGTGGGCAACTAGTTTAGTTAACATTTTTTAACTGCCAAAAGTTGACAAGGCATTTCTAATGGTATTACATTTGACCTAACCTTTAACAACAGTGTAAAACTAAAGATTTTTTTTAAAATAGAGATTTAATAGCAATTAGTAACATGAAGAAGATAGGAGTAAGTTTGTTAACAGCCTTCGTCGGAGGTGCGGTGGCTATCGGAGGGTATAAGATCTTCGAGAATAAACAGTTGGAGAAAATGACCTTCGAAGATCAACAAAAGGTTTATTTTGCGAATAATCCGGGCGCAGAAATTTTGTCATCTACCGGGAATCCGGATTTTACACAGGCGGCGGCGGCGGTATCGCCGGGTGTTGTGCATATTAAAGTCACGATGTCCGCCCGCAATTCGCAACGCGGGGGAGGTGGCGGATCACCCTTCGATATGTTTGAGGAGTTCTTTGGAATGCCTCAACAGCGTAGGTCGCAGCCGCGTCAGGCTATGGCTTCCGGATCGGGCGTTTTAGTATCTCCCGATGGATACATTGTCACGAATAATCACGTGGTGGAAGATGCCGATAAGATTGAGGTACAATTGACAGATCAGCGAACTTTGGAGGCAAAGGTTATCGGTCGTGACCCAGATTTTGATTTGGCATTGGTGAAAGTCAACGCCAAGGACCTACCCTTTGTGAAATTTGGAGACTCTGACAATGTGCGTATCGGAGAGTGGGTGTTAGCTGTTGGCTATCCCTTAAGTTTGCAATCTACCGTTACGGCAGGTATCGTGAGTGCCAAAGGACGACAGATCGGTATTCTAGGTGATCAAGGACAGGGGCAAGGATCTCCTTATGGCTATGGACAGCCGCAAGAGCCTATTGTACGTACTGCAGTGGAGTCATTCATCCAAACGGATGCGGTCATTAACAAAGGAAATAGTGGTGGAGCGCTTGTTAATGCACAGGGAGAATTGATCGGGATTAACGCGGCCATCGCTTCACCTACCGGCGTGTATGCTGGATATGGATTTGCGATACCGGTTAATTTGGTGAAAAAAATCGTTAATGACTTTAAGAAGTTCGGTACCGTGCAACGTGGTTACGTAGGTGTTAACTTCCGTGAGATGGACGAAACGGCTCGCAAAGAGTTAAACGTAGACGATGTAAACGGCTTGTATGTAGCGGATATTGTTAAAGACGGTGCAGCAGCGGCGGCTGGTATCAAAAAAGGTGATATCATTACCAAAGTAGAGGGTAATACGATCTTCTCGTCATCAGATCTGCAGGAGCGCGTAGCAAGACTTAGTCCTGGCGATAAATTGAGACTTACCTACAAAAGAGAAGGTAAAGAAAAAGAAGTTACCGTGACGTTGAAAGCACAAGAAGCGAAGAAATCGGCCGAAGAAATCGAAAGCGGCAAGAGCGCAACGGAGATTTTCAATAAGCTCGGTGCGAGCTTTACACCAGCTAACGAGGCGCAGAAGAAAAAATTTGGTGCAAACTCGGGTGTGGTTATTACGCAGGTACATCGTGGAGGCATGTTCGAATACTTTGGCGTCGAAAAAGGACTTATCGTTACCCATGTCAACGGCAAGCCGGTAAACAATGTGGATGACGTAGAATCGGCATTGGCTGCGACGAAACGCAATATCGTTCGCATCACAGGTGTGTCTGAAGGAGGAACAGTCGAGTTTAACTTTCCGGTTGAATATTAATTGAATATATGGTTGATTAGGAAAAGGTAGATCGTTCACGCGATCTGCCTTTTTTCTTTTCGGAGAATACCCTATTTTAGGGGCATGAAGATTTTAATGGTATGTTTGGGAAATATCTGTCGCTCTCCCTTGGCTCATGGTGTACTGGCACATTTGGTAAAGGAGCAGGGGCTCGATTGGACGATCGAATCGGCCGGCACAGGTGATTGGCATGTAGGGCAAGGGCCAGATAAGCGTTCCGTAGCGGTGGCCAAGAAGTACGGCGTTGATATTTCTGCACAGCGTGCTCGGTTATTTGCCGACTATTTTTTTGATCAATATGACCATATTTTCGTAATGGATGAGAACAACTATCGGGATGTCCTTGCTTTGGCACGTAACGAGGATGATCAAAATAAAGTGCATATGTTTTTGCTAAATGGCATTGTTCCAGATCCTTATTTTGATGCCACGCAGTTTGAGCCGGTGTACCATATGATTGCAGATCGCTGTAAAGACCTCATAGAGGAATTGAAAAAAGTAGGCTAAAGCTGTCTTCGGCTGCATTACGATGGTATTGAAAAAGAAAGTCCTTAATTATTTCCTATTTTTGTTTTTTGCTGCAAGCGATATCTACTTTCTATTTGGAAAGGATAAATATGGAACGCAGCATAACAAGTAGCAAACATATGAAAATAGCAGAAGTAAATAAGAAGTGGGCTGAACTGCAACGTACACTAGCTCGGGAATTTGATATGGAACAACCGGATATTAAAGTCGTCTTGTTTCTGATAGGTGTTCAAGAACTAGGCAAGGGGCCGCAAACTTTTTCCAAAAGAGAGAAAGAAGAGTTAATGCATATCGCCACGTGCAGGCTTTTCAGCGCCATGGGCTTTTATGAACTGAAAGGCCTAGATGCGGAAGGTTGGCCACATTGGGAGCTGGTGAAGCCCATACCGAATTACACCTTATTGGAACAGGAGCTCATTATGAAATCGTTAATTGTCGATTACTTTGAAGATACATACACATTTTAAAGCCGTAATATGAGTCAAATTATTAGAAAAATTATCCTGCTTTGTTTCTTGATGTTTTTGGCAGGACAGGTCGGTGCGAAAATACCGGTTTTCCATTATGTGCGCATAACGACCGATAAGGGAACGTGCTTGCTTAAATTATATAATGAGACCCCCAAACATCGGGATAACTTTGTACGCCTCGTTCGGGAAGGTTATTACGACAGCTTGCTGTTCCATCGAGTGATCGATCATTTCATGGTGCAAGGGGGAGACCCCGATTCACGGTATGCTGCAGAGAAGCAAGCATTGGGCAACGGCGGACCGGATTATACTATCCCGGCAGAAATACAGGAAGGCTTGATTCATAAAAAGGGAACGATCGGCGCGGCACGGGATGATAATCCTGCTAAGCAGTCTTCCGCATCACAGTTTTATTTGGTGCAAGGAAGAGTGTTTACCAACGCTGGATTGGATTCGTTGGAGCAGATACGGTTGAAAGGAAAGAAGCTCACAGCAGCACAACGCCAGGCCTACACGACCATTGGAGGGACTCCACATCTTGATGGGAACTACACCGTTTTTGGAGAGATTTTGCAAGGCATGGAGACGATTGATCGTATTGCCGAGGTTAAAACCGATGAACGGGATCGTCCGATCAGCAATGTGCGGATGTCTATGCTTGTGCTACCGAAAAGGGAAGCCCTGAACCTGGAGCGTGAGGCTGTTGGATTGGCGCCTAAAAGCGGATTCTTTACTAAAATTGCGGATCTTTTTTCTTCTCAAAAATACTAATGAAAATCATTACCTATAACGTCAACGGATTACGAGCTGCCTTGAAAAAAGATTGGTTAGCTTGGCTAAAGGGTGTAAATCCTGACGTCATCTGTCTGCAGGAAATTAAGGCTACGCCCGATCAGATTCCAGAAATATTGTTTTTGGAACAGATGGGATACGAACATTATTGGTATCCCGCACAGAAAAAGGGATACAGTGGCACGGCCATTTTTACGAAGGTTACACCGAAGCACGTTGAGTATGGTTGCGGACACGAAGACTATGATTTCGAGGGGCGGATGATCCGTGCGGATTTTGAAGACCTATCGGTGATGAGCGTGTATTTCCCGTCGGGTACTACGGGCGACGTGAGGCAGGACTTTAAATATAAGTTTTTGGCCGATTTTCAGTCCTATAGCGATTCGTTGCTGCTTGAGAAGCCCAATTTAGTGGTGTCTGGCGACTACAATATCTGTCATCGAGCCATCGATATTCATAACCCGAAGTCCAATGCAAATAGCTCTGGTTTTTTACCGGCCGAGAGAGAGTGGATGGAAAATTTCATAAATTCGGGGTATATCGATTCGTTTAGGCATCTGCATGAGGATCCGCACCACTACACCTGGTGGAGCTATCGCGCGGGTGCTCGCGCTAGAAACTTAGGCTGGCGTATTGATTATAATATGATTTCCAAACCCTTGCAAGAACGTTTGGTTGCTGCAGATATCATTCCGACAGCAATCCATTCCGATCACTGCCCGGTCTTGGTGGAGCTGAAATAGTTGATCGTTTTATATCGAGAGCTTATAACTTGCTGAGCATTTTGCGGTTTCTTCAACTTTGCAGCAAATCAATTTCACCGCGTAATCTTTTAACTGCGTGGGGCCAATCTGTTCAACCAAGTAGCGTGCAATGTTTTCTGCTGTCGGATTGAATGGCACAACCACCAAGCTATCCGCCGTAATGCTCTGCAGTGCAGGGAGCAGATCGTCTTCTTCCCAAATCAGAAATTTATGGTCGAAGTGCTCTTCCAGCCACTGACATAGTGTTGATTTGATGACCGAGAAATCCACTACGCGTCCGATGTCGTCAAGTTGCTCGGCGGCGACGGTAAAATGGATGCGATAATTGTGCCCGTGCAAGTAGCGGCATTTTCCTTCATGGCCTACAACGCGGTGTCCGCAGGATATATCATGGTATCTTTCAGCAACTATCATGCTGCAAAGATAAGAATAGATTTTGGAGGATGTTCATCAAAAAAAGCACTTTCCCCACTGTCAGATTTTCGTGGAAGGAAAGTGCTTTTTTACCAGGAACCTTTTTGGTTACCGATGTATTAGACGTCCCGGAAATTGATCGATCTTTTCCAAGGTCAACTGTTGCATGACTTGATAAAGCTGTGCTTTGAATAAGTTTATCGTATGTTCTGCACCCTCATCGCCAAGAGCACCCACGCCATACATAAATGGTCGTCCCATAAAATTGAAATCGGAACCTACAGCATAAGCTCTTCCTAGATCGACGCCCGAACGGATTCCGCCATCGAGCATGATCTTGATTTTATCTTTGTATGTAGGGTTGTTTGCCAAATGAATGAGCGATTGAATGGATGATTCTCCGGCATCGATCTGACGTCCGCCATGGTTGGACACAATAACGCCATCAACACCTAGCGCTATAGAAGCATCCATGTCCTCTTCGGTGGTAATTCCTTTGAGTACCAAAGGGCCTTCCCAAATATCACGTATCGCTTTTACTTTCTCGATGTTTACTTTTCCTGTAAAGGTTTTGTTCATGAACTGTCCCAGCTGACTAAGATCCAGGCCTTTTTCCATATACGGTTTCAATGTGGCGAAAGAGGGGATACCATGTTGGAGCGTTTTTATGCCCCATAACGGTCTCAGCATAGCCTGTATGACATTGGCGATGTTCATTTTTGGGGGCATGGATAATCCGCTTTTTATTTCTCTATACCGAAGACCAAAAGACGGGACGTCCACGAGAACGACCAATACGGGGCATTCGACCTCCTTGAGCCGACGGAGCAGGTCGTCACGTAATCTATCTTCTGTTGGGTGGTATAGTTGAAACCAAGCCTTTCCGTCAGATACTTCGGCTATGCGCTCAATGCTGCTGGTGGAAACTGTACTTAAGGTGTAAGGAATATCATGTTTTGCTGCAGCCTTGGCTAATATCTCTGGTGCGTTGGGCCACATTAGTCCTTGTAGGCCAATAGGAGAAATGCCGAAAGGAGCACTGTAACGACGTCCGAAGAGCTCTACCGACATATCGATGTCGCCTGCGACATGTAGATATTGCGGTTTTAACAAGATGTCATCGAAATCAGATTCATTTCGTGCCAAGTTAAGCTCTTCGTTACAGCCTCCCTGTAGGTAGTCAAAGGCAAATTTCGGGATTCGGGATTTCGCTTTAGTTTTTAAATCTGCTATAGAGGGGTATTTAGCGTTATATCTATATAGGATTTTCTTGCTCATTTAAATTACGGTTTAAAATTTAATAGCCGAAGATACACACTATTAGCGAGATTACCATCCTGTACATAAGGGTGATTGGGCTGTTTGCTTGAGATGTCGCTTACAATATTAAATTTTTATCCCTAGCATATAATCGCTTATAGCGAAAGGCCGAAGGAATAGATCCGCGGGAGCCTTAACAACCGCTCACTGAAGAGATGGTCAACCTATTGCGTAAGGCAAAAGCTTTTGTGCCGACAGAACAACTTTGGGTAGATTTGGTTATTTTATCCAACAAATTCCCTTTAACGATCAACATTTTTCCAGCAGCGTTGTTCTCTTAAAAAAAACACATTATGAAAAGATTCTCTTATTTTACCGTGTTTGCTCTTGCAATCACGATGTTGACAAGTTGTGAAGTTATTGGCGGTATTTTTAAGGCAGGGGTCTGGTCGGGTATCATTCTAGTCGTATTGGTGGTTGCTGTGGTTGTATGGATTATAGCCAAAGTTGCTGGCGGAAGAAAATAGCATATCGCACATAATGCAGCGAAAAGAGGTTTTTATTAACGAATCTTTTTGGTGCAAAGACTTGTAAACAGTACTGCAAGGCACGTGGTTGTGGCTATGAATATAGCTGCAACCACGATGTAACAGTTTTTTGACGAGTAGAGGTTTTTTTTAACAGGTTTTTTACAATTGTGCATTGTCTGCTTACGCGGAGGTTCTTAGCTTTGTTAAGCATGTTACTTAAACTGGTTCATTACTTTGTTTTGCTGAGCTATCTCAATATTCTCGGTTATGAGGCCAGCGCAAATATTCCTGAAATTGAGGACGATTACCTAATGAATGGAGAATCGCTTTTGGAATTTGTGCTGGACGACGTGCTCGATTTGCCCGTCAATAAGGAAACCGATGATGTCGAAATTCGCTATGAGGAATATCGTGCTATTCCTTATCCAGATTATATTCTCCCGTTGTTTGTTTTGGTGTTGGGCGCCTTTTTTCTATTTAGGCCGCTCACGAAAGATCAAAAACACCCCGTTTACGATGCCAAAAAGCGGCAGATTATTCCCGGTTATTATTCTTTCCTGTATCGGTTAAAACCCTTTTAATATATTCTGTTTTCCCAATAGTTTCCCAAATCTAGGGATATCTTCGTTCATCCTGCCTAAGCAGAGAAGAATGAAATGAGGTCGCATGCCCTTTTATCATATGTTTAAACAGTATATAGTACATGAAAATAGTTTCATTGGTACTCCCTTATATGGGATTTGCGCTGCTAGCTGGCAGTTGTACCGTAAAGAGCACAGAAAATACGGCGAAAGCCGTTGAACGCCAGGTTCCTGTAGTGAGTCTGACCGTAATGGATACCACCATTTATAAAGAATATATCGCAGATATTCAAGCGCGTAAAAACGTAGAGTTACGTTCGCGCTTAAGTGGATTTTTAGAGAAAGTCTACGTAGACGAAGGTGCTATCGTAAAGGCAGGCCAAGTGCTTTTTCAGGTTAATGACGAGGAATATCGAGCCGATCATGCCAAGGCTGAAGCAGCTTTGAATAACGCTATTGCAGAAGCGAAGAAAGTAGAGCTCGAAAAAGAGCGAACAAAGAAGCTTGTTGAAAAGAATATTGTCTCCAAAACAGAGCAAGAGTTGATTGGAGTACAGCACAAAGCGGCACTGTCTAAGGTGGAGGAAGCAAGGGCAGTGGTCAACCAAACAAAAACCAAATTATCCCAAACCTTAATTCGAGCGCCTTTTAATGGTCGTATAGACCGCATACTTCTGAAGATGGGCTCGTTACTGGAAGAGGGCTCGTTAATAACAAGTATATCCGACCTCAGCGCCTTAAATGTTTACTTTGACATCTCCGAATCGGAATACCTTACCTTGGCGAGTGATTCGAACTTTAGTAGCAACAGCTTCAACCAAGAAGTCAAGCTAATTTTAGCAAATGGACAAGAATATCCGCATACGGGTACTGCGCAAATCGTAGAGAGCGAATTTGAACCCAATACCGGATCTATTTCTTTGCGTGCAAGATTTCCAAATACCGATGGCTTACTAAAACATGGTGCTTCGGGAAGAATCGCCGTTCCCATTTCTACGGGAGACACAAAATTTGTACCTCAAAAAGCGGTTTTTGAAATTCAGGACAAAACATATGTCTATGTGTTAAATGATGATGAAACGGTTAAAATGCAGCCTTTTCGTGCCGGCCAACGCGTCGGACACTATTACGTCGTCGAAGAGGGATTACGTCCGGACCAAGAAATTGTCTACGAAGGTACACAAGCACTTCGTGATGGTATGAAAGTTCGTCCGATAAAAAAATAAGCGTTTTACATTTTAACAGTTTGATTTATGTTTGAAACCTACATAAAGCGGCCTGTCCTGTCTTTGGTGATATCTATTTTTATTACCTTGTTGGGATTGCTGGCCCTATTTACTTTGCCTATTACCCAATTTCCTGATATTGTTCCGCCCTCGGTAGTGGTTACGGCGAACTACACCGGTGCCAATGCTGAGGTGAGTACCAACGCGGTAGCTATTCCCTTGGAAAAAGCCATCAATGGCGTTGCCGGAATGACCTCCATGAATACGGTGACAACCAATAATGGAACAACCCTTATCCAGGTTTCCTTTAAAGTTGGGGTAGATCCTGATATTGCTGCCGTCAACGTGCAAAATAGGGTAACGACGGTGCTGGACGAGCTTCCTGAAGAAGTTATACGCGCCGGAGTGACCACAGAGAAAGAGGTGAACAGTATGTTGATGTACTTGAATATCTACACCTCGGATAAAACTGCTGACGAGCGCTTTATTTATAATTTTACCGATATCAATATTTTAAAAGAGTTAAAACGTATCGAAGGGGTAGGCTTCGCCCAGATTATGGGGATGCGTGATTATGCGATGCGCGTTTGGCTAAAGCCCGATCGCTTGGCAGCCTATCAGATATCCACCGATGAGGTTGTAGAATCGCTTCGACGTCAAAATATTGAAGCCGCTCCCGGACAAACAGGGATCAGCTCCGATAAAACGGTGAACATGCAGCAATACGTGTTGCGTTACCCCGGGAAATTCTCCGAACCGGAAGAGTATGCCAACGTGCCTATCCGTGCAAATGCCGATGGATCTATTATCCGCATACGTGACGTCGCCGATGTTGAATTTGGATCGTTGGATTACGAAATGGTATCCAAGACCGACGGACGACCGTCCGCCTCGATCATGTTGAAGCAATTGCCAGGATCCAATGCGCAGGACGTTATTGAAAGCGTAAAAAGCCGCATGGAAGAATTGAAAGTGGCAACATTCCCTCCAGGGATGACCTACACCATGGGGTACGATGTTTCCCGTTTTCTAGATGCTTCCATATCAAGTGTCGTGAAGACTTTGATTGAAGCCTTTATTTTGGTTTTTTTAGTGGTGTTTATCTTTTTGCAGGATTTCCGAGCCACCATTATTCCTATTCTTGCCGTTCCGGTTTGTTTGATTGGAGCGTTGTTCTTCATGCAGATGATGGGGTTCTCTGTTAATTTGTTGACCCTCTTTGCGTTGGTTCTAGCAATCGGTATTGTGGTGGATAATGGTATCGTAGTGGTCGAAGCTGTTTATGCCAAGATGGAAGAAGAGCATCTGCAACCGATGGAAGCTACGTTGGCCGCTATTAAAGAAGTTGGGGCCGCGGTGATTGCGATTACGCTGGTCATGTCTGCGGTGTTTATTCCCGTCGCTTTCCTGTCCGGTCCTGTTGGTATCTTTTACAGGCAATTTTCCCTGACTTTGGCATCCGCCATCTTGATCTCGGGCATTAATGCCCTGACATTGACTCCGGCTTTATGTGCACTTATTTTACGTTCACCGCACGAGAAGAAGGAGTCAAACAGTTGGTTGGCTAAGTTTTTCAAGAAGTTCAACGCGTCCTATGATAAAACGGCCGGTAAATACCGGAGCTTGTTGGCTAAAATAGTTGGCCGACGCCTGATTACCGTAGTTCTGCTGGTATTGTTCTTCGTCGCCACTTGGGGGGCTAGTAGTGTGTTGCCTTCGGGATTCATACCCACAGAAGACCAAGGGATGATCTATGTGAGTGTGACAACACCTCCGGGAGCAACGGTAGATCGAACGGAACGAGCTTTGGACGAGGTGGATGATATCTCTCGAAGTCTGGAGTCCGTAGAAACAGTGTCTACACTTGCTGGATATAGTATTTTAACCGAGGTGTCGGGGGCTTCCTATGGCATGGGGATGATCAATTTGAAGAGCTGGGGCGAACGTAGTCAAGGCTTGGAAGAGATCATGACCGAGCTGAGGGCAAAGACAGCACATATTGCAGATGCCGAGATCGAGTTCTTTCCTCCGCCAACGGTGCCCGGCTTTGGTAATGCATCTGGATTTGAACTACGTTTGTTGGATAGGAGTGGTAATGAAGATCTGAGCAAAACCGCGGATGTGCTGCAGACTTTTCTAAAAGATTTGGTAGCAACTGATGTTATCGAAAGCGCATCATCAAGTTTTGATGTCAGCTTTCCGCAGTACATGTTGGAAATCGACTATGATCTGGCCGCAAAGAAGGGGATTTCAGTAGAAAATGCAATGAATACCTTGCAAACGTTGATGGGAAGTTTCTATGCGACCAACTTTATTCGTTTTGGGCAGATGTACAAGGTAATGGTGCAGGCCGACCCGCATTATCGTCAACGTCCTGAAGATGTGCTAAACCTGTTTTTGAAAACGAAGGAAGGGGAAATGGTGCCTTATTCAGCCTTCATTACCATGAAACGGATCTATGGTCCTGAGCAGATCACCCGTTACAACATGTTCACTTCAGCGATGATCAATGGGCAACCTGCGCCCGGCTACAGTACAGGGCAGGCTATAGAAGCGGTACAGCAATTGGCTGCGAAGCTACCTCAAGGCTACGCTATTGAGTGGTCTGGCATGACCCGTGAGCAGGTCATATCCGGCGACCAAGCGATCTATATCTTCGCTCTTTGTCTTGTTTTTGTATATTTATTACTTGCTGCGCAGTATGAAAGCTTTTTGTTGCCGTTACCGGTTATTCTCTGTTTACCAGCCGGAATCTTTGGGTCATTCCTGTTTTTAAAGGTATTTGGTTTGGAAAACAATATCTATGCGCAGGTGGCTCTTGTTATGTTGATCGGTCTTTTGGGAAAGAATGCTATTCTCATTGTGGAATATGCTGTGTTGAAACGCAAGCAAGGAATGAATGTGATAGAGGCCGCTATCGAAGGTGCTTTTGCCCGTTTACGTCCGATCTTGATGACGTCTTTCGCATTTGTGGCAGGATTGATTCCTTTGATGATGGCCTCTGGAGCCGGCGCGATCGGTAACCGCACGATTGGTACGGCCTCGGTAGGAGGGATGGTCGTCGGCACGCTCCTGGGAGTTATTGTTATCCCGGGATTGTATGTGCTGTTTTCGAAAGATCGAAAGCAAAAAGTAAAGAAAGCATTGCCGGTAGCAACCATGTTGGCCGTGATTGCCATACAGATGTCTTGTTCGGTACCTCGCAAATTGGATAAGGAAGTGCCCGCGGCCGTGCCTACTGCATTTGTGCAAGATTCGATAACGACGAATGACACGGCAACTATTGCACATCGACCATGGCAGGATATTTTTTCGGACCCCGCGCTAAAAATGCTGATCGATTCGGCCTTGGTCTACAACTACGATTTGCAACAGGCGATCAAGCGCATCGAAATCGCGCAGGCAAGCTTCAAGCAACGTAAGGCAGCGCTGCTCCCTAGCTTAGATTTGGCCGCAGAAGCCGGATTACGTAAATATGGATTCTATACCGAAGCCGGAATTGGTAACTATGATACCAACTTTTCGGGAAACCTGAACGATGACGAAAAAATACCGGAGCCTGCCGTGCCCGATTATTTTATAGGCGTACGCGCTTCTTGGGAGCTCGACTTGTGGGGCAAGATTCGGAACCAGAAAAATTCCGCTTTCAACTCGTTGCTGGCCGAAAATGAAGCCAGACGATTGGTAGAAACCGAGTTGATTACCAACATCGCTTCGGCCTATTATGAACTTTTGAGCTTGGATGCTAAAATTCGAGTTTTTGATGACAATATCCAACTCAACGAGCGCGCCCTAGAGATGACTATCTTGCAGAAGGAAGCAGGCCGTACATCCGAGCTGGGCGTGCAGCAGTTTGTTGCTTTCCTTGCAAGTTCAAAGGCTGAAAGGGAGAAAGTTAAACAAGAGATTACCCTATTGGAAAATCATATCAATTATTTGGTCGGACGATTTGATACACCTGTCGAACGTCCTGAAGATGCTTTTGCCGATAAACGCCTGTTCCAGAAAATGGAAGTGGGGACCCCTTTTCAAATGTTAGCGCGTCGACCCGATATTCGCGAAGCTTCCTTCTTGCTGCTCAGCGCGGAGAATGACGTGACTGCTTCAAAGGCCGCCTTTTTACCGACGGTTGTACTTTCTCCTTATATGGGGCTGCAAACATTCAGCTTCAGCAAATTGGTGGATTTTGATAAATCCCTGACCTATGGTTTGCTAGGCGGCCTTACGGCTCCGCTATTTAATCAGCGACAATTGAAGAGCCAATACGAGACTTACAAAGCGACATACGGATTAAGTTTCTTGGAGTACGAAAAACGTGTTTTACAAGCTTATAATGAAGTGTCTAATGCGATAAATACCCAAGAACATATTCAGAGCCGAGAACAGCATATTCAAGATCAGGTCACAGCACTGCGTAGTGCGGTTGACGCTGCGAATGAGCTTTTCGTTGCAGGTAGGATTTCCTATCTAGAGATAATTACGGCGCAGAAAGATGCGGTAGCAGCCGAACTCGATGAGGTAGAGATACAGAAAGAGGAGTTGCTCAATGAGATTGTGATCTATAAAGCGTTAGGTGGAGGTTGGCGTTAACACTAATTGGCCTGCTAATTTAGCAGGCCAATTAGTGTTAACTAACCAATAGCTTATACCCTTTTCCGTGCACATTGACAATTTCTACATTGGAATCTTCTTTCAGGTACTTACGCAGTTTACTGAGAAAAACATCCATACTTCTTCCCGTAAAATAGTTGTCGTCGTGCCAGATTTTCACGAGGGCTTCTTCGCGCGTGAGCACATCGTTCTTATTCAGGCACAGCAAACGCAGTAACTCGGCTTCCTTGGTGGAAAGCTTTTGCTGTTGTCCTTTGTACGAGATAATTTGGCTTGTATAATCGAAGAAGTATTCGCCAATCTCAAATTTATCAGCTATATCTTCTTCCTTATCCTTAGACACCCGTTTCAATAACGCGTTTATACGGAGTAACAACTCTTCAACGCGAAAAGGCTTTGTGATATAGTCGTCGCCACCTAGTTCAAAAGCTTGCGTTTTGTCTTCCATCATCCCTTTTGCCGTGGCATAGATGATGGGTACTGTTTTGTCCGATTTTCGAATCTCCTTGCCTAAGGAAAAGCCATCTTTTTTTGGCATCATAACATCGAAGATGCAAAGGTCGTACTTATCTTTTCGGAAAGCAATGAGTGCTTCTTCACCATCTTGAGAAAGTGTAACGTCAAATTTTCCTTTCAATTCCAAGTAATCTTTAAGAAGCTCGCCCAAATTAGGGTCGTCTTCTGCTAACAATATTTTCTGCATATGAATAGTCCATTTAATTTTCTAGTTCAGGTTGGCGTTTTTCAGTGGGAAAGTTAGCTCAAAGGTCGTGCCTTTGTCTTTTTCGCTCTTCACCTGAATCTTTCCATGAAGTCGTTTAATAATATCGTTTACGTAGCTCAGTCCCAATCCAAAGCCCTTTACATTATGTATATTGCCTGTTGGGATCCGATAAAATTGATCAAATATTTTTTCCTTTTGGTCTTTTGTCATGCCCATGCCCTTATCGGCAATGGTGATCACAACACTGTTCTTCGTATTGAAGGTTTTTACCGTAATATCAGGCGCGTCATGGCTATATTTAATCGCGTTGTCAACTAAGTTAAAAAATACGTTTGATAGATGCAATTCATCGCCCACAACAAGATCGTCCAAAGCGGAGATATCGGTGGTCAATACCCCATTAGCTTTTTGCAACTGTAAGGCCATACTATCTAAAACGCCGCTGACGACCTCGTTGATATGCACGTTGACTTTTTCGATTTTTAAGTTCTCCTTTTCCAGCCTCGCGATGTTCAGCACACGTTCGATATGGTTGCCCAGACGGACATTTTCATCGTAAATAATATTGGCCAATCGGTTTACACGGCGCTCGTCCGACGATATTTCTGGGTCGCGAAGCGACTCGCTCGCGATCATGATCGTAGCGACGGGCGTTTTAAACTCGTGGGTCATGTTATTCATGAAGTCGGTCTTCATTTCCGATATTTTTTTCTGCTTGAAAATAATGCTCAACGTGTAGGCAAATGCGCCGATCAACAACGCTAATAAAGCGGCCATAGGTAATAGCATATAGCTAATGTTATCGCGGATTATGGACGGCTTATCCGGGAAGTAGATCGACACACGTCCTGGCGACCGACCGAGGTCGTTCTCGAACAGGCGTGTGCTATAGACCGCTTTTTGCACATCGCTATTTCCTTCTTTTTTGCGCCAAGTCTCGTAGATGAGTAAACTTTGGTCGTCACGAACCTCGATATTGAAAGGCGAGCGGATATCTCTCTTGCTGAATTCAATTTCTAACTCCCGTTGTAAATAGGCAAAATTCACACGATCCCGAAACGGTCGTTTAGATAATTCTTCCGCTGCGGCAATGCTCGTCACCAACTCTTTATTTTTTCCGCCAATTACCGCAACGCTATCGATGATGTTGTGGGCCATATTTAACTGGAGCTGTTTTTCCAAAGCGTGAATCTGGAAAGCGATCTTGAGATCGGCACGGGGAGGTAAAGCACGGACAACCCAGTTGATCACATTGTAGGTATTTGAAAATGCTAGATAGCGTGTGCTATCGTCCTTGGCAGGGATCGTCGGTATTTTTTTCGTAGCATACACTTCCACCATATTATTTTGTACTTCACGATCAATCTCTCCAGGGAGGATTCTGATGGTAACAAGGTCATTGTATCTCGTACGCTTGACGTATGTTTCATAAAATGGGTTTTCGATGTAGGCAATTAGCGGAAAGCGTGAACGTAGCAGGTCTTCCTCTTCTTTGAACTGTTGTTCAAGTTCATATTGCTGCATGCGTAGCTCTTCAATACGTTTTCTTAATGCAAGCTGCGTGGCCAAATTCTTTTGCTTGGCCTGCTCCTTCCGGTATTTTTCTCGATCGATCTTTTGTTGGTCCTTAACGAAATCGTAGACTTCCCTTTTTTCGATTTTGCTTGCTACGGTTAGCAGCGAAGCGGTGACCGCCTCATCAAACAATTGTGACTTTTGTTTATAAGATTCCCGGACAAAATAATACTGCATCGCCATGACGCCCAACAGCGCAATGGACATCAACCAGATTATAAGGGTTATACTCCGTTTTTTCATTTGTTACAAAAATAGGGATGCAAATGCTTCTAAATGTGCATTTAACACAATTTAACAACGGTTTTTTTATAAAACAAGCGGAAACAATTATATTTATAGTGGTCAATAAGTCAGCTGCTTAGATTATGAAGACAGTCCTCGTTATACTATCACTTAGTTTGTGTCATGGCTTGCTCTTCGGGCAAACAGCCAAATTGTTGGATCGCACCGTTAGAAATGTGCAATTTACCAAGCCAGATACGGCATGGGAATTTGCGATGATCGATACAGCGTTCTATTGGAATAATACAGTAAAAGGACCATTTCTAGCAGAGGTTCGTCCAGTGCCCATTCCCATAGCGAACCCTAACATAGGGATGCGGTATACAATGCCTGTCAAGACGCTTTCTGGGCAAGGTCTCGCTCCTATGCCGGGGACGGCGCCTTTGGATGTTTACGAAAAGCGAGCGGCCGACACCTCGCGCATCAACCCTCTTTATTTTTACAATAAGGTTTTGCCCGCTAAATAGCCGTCGAAAAGAAGGTGATAATGGATGATCCAGCGATGCTATGGAATAAAAGAAAATCCACCTTCAAGATATTGGAGATGGATTTTGCATTTTAGACCGGTGCTGTTTTTGAGTAAGCACGTTACATTTTCAATCCAATTTCTCGAAGGCGCTCGTCCAAATATTGACCAGCAGTGTAATCTTCATATGCCTTCGGATAGTCCTCCGAGATGCATGAGTCTAAACTTGCCAAGCTCATGCTCGATTTCGGATGTAGAAAGAATGGTACCGAAAAACGGGAAGTTTTCATCAGCTCACGTGGCGGATTGACCACGCGATGTGTTGTGGATTTCAATTTGTTGTTCGTTAAGCGCTGTAGCATATCGCCCACGTTGACCACGATATCTTCGCCTTTTGCTTTTATTGGGAACCAATCTCCTTCTTTGGTAAGCACCTCCAGTCCGTCGGCACTTGCTCCGATCAACAAGGTGATCAGGTTGATGTCTTCATGCGCTCCAGCACGTACCGCGTCTGGCGATATAGTTTCAGGATTTTCGATTGGGAAATAATGGATAGCGCGTAAAATGGAGTTGCCATTAATCACAAACTGCTCGAAGTAATTTTCTTCCAGATTTAGATATGCAGCAATTGCTTGTAACAGATCGCGTCCTGCATTTTCCAAGCGGGTATAAACTTCGGCCGTAACCTCATTGAAGCGGGTTAATTCTTCTACGATGATGTTGTCGGGAAAATCGGCTTTTGAATATTCTTCGCCCACGATCGTCTGTCCGCGTTGCCAAAATTCTTTAAGATCCGGCGTGTTCGCATCTTTGGCTTTTTCCTTTCCCTTCGAGGTGTATCCTCGTTGGCCAGCAAGCTCAGGGTATTCGTATTTTCTTTTTACGGCATCTGGAAGCTCAAAGAAGGATCTTACCACCTGGTACAGTTCATCGATGAGTGATTGGCTCAGGCCATGGTTGGCGATGGTCACGAATCCAGTTTCATTAAATGCTTTTCCGATATCCTGAACAAACTGTTGGCGCTGCTCGGCAGAACCTTCCGTGTATTGTAAAAGATCTAAGCGGGGAATATTTACTAATGCCATATGTGTGTGTTTAGATTACAAAGGTAATGCAATATTAGCTGTAACTACCTTCTTGCTGTTTATAATGAAGCTTGTTTACGTTTTAAATATAAGGAAATCAGTGTGTAAAAGTTTTCAACATCGAGATATTTTTCTGGGATTGTTTGTTTAATAGATAAAGGCGCTTCTTTTTGGTTTCGAGTTGAATAAGGGTTGATGTGCTGAAAGAAAATTGGCAAAACAGTTTGTTTTGTCAATCTAATCCTGTAGATTTGTTATGCTTGCATAGCAAAATAGACATCAGATTATGAGCCAAGAAAATACGATTGATTATTTTTTGAAAGCCTGTTGGCAAACAGTGGCCAACAAGTATAACGTAATAGCGTCTGAGTTTGGGTTCACACAGGCCGCTGGGTATATTTTAATCAACATTCATAAAGAAGGTACGCCAGTTTCTCAGATCGCAAATTCTACAGGTGTCAAGACCACCTCGTTGTCAAGAGTATTGAACAATTTGGAATCTCTCGGTTTTATTTATCGCGAAGTAAATGCTTCCGATAAACGGTCGGTAAAGGTTTACTTGACAGCGTTGGGGCAGGAGAAGCGAAAAATAGCCAAGGATGTGGTGCGGGAGTTTAACGAGTATTTGGATGCGCAGCTTCCTGCGAAGGAGCGCCGGCAGTTGATTCAGTCATTGCAGAAGATCAATGCCTTAGCGGCGAACTACGCGCCGAATGTCGAGCTCGACAAATAGAAGATTATAAACTGAAAACAAATAGGATAACATGAATAGAAGTATTAAAAAAGTAGCTGTTCTGGGTTCCGGGGTGATGGGGTCACGAATAGCTTGTCACTTTGCTAATATCGGTGTGGAGGTCTTGCTGTTGGATATTGTTCCGCGCGAAGTACTCCCAGCCGAGGAAGCGAAAGGGCTAACGCTGCAAAGTGCAGTCGTCAGAAACCGTATTGTCAATACATCGCTGGAAACAGCCTTGAAGACAAATCCGTCACCAATCTATAGCAAAAGTTACGTATCCCGTATTGCAACCGGAAATTTTGATGATAACATGAAAGATATCGCTGCTTGTGATTGGGTTATCGAGGTGGTCGTGGAGCGATTGGATATCAAGAAAGCAGTTTTTGATCAGGTAGAAAAGTACCGTAAGGCGGGAACGCTGATTACCTCAAATACATCAGGAATCCCAATTCATCTCATGGCGGAAGGACGCAGTGAAGACTTCAAAGCACATTTCTGTGGAACGCACTTTTTTAACCCACCACGGTATCTGGAGCTTTTTGAGCTTATTCCAACAGCGGATACGAAAGCTGAGGTGATCGACTTTTTGACGCATTTCGGTGACAAGATGTTGGGTAAGACAGTCGTGTTATGTAAGGATACGCCCGCGTTTATTGGCAATCGTATTGGCGTTTATTCTATGTTGGCCTTGACGCATCTCGTGGAGAAGCTCGATCTAAGTGTAGAGGAGGTCGATAAATATACCGGGCCAGCGATGGGACATCCCAAATCGGCCACCTTTCGCACCGCTGACGTCGTTGGTCTAGACACGTTGGTGAATGTCGCGAATGGATTAGACCAAAATGCGCCTAATGACGAAGCTAAAGGGGTGTTTCAGCTACCCGATTATATCAGTAAGATGGTGGAAAATAAGTGGCTGGGCGAAAAATCAAAACAAGGGTTTTACAAAAAGGAAAAGGACGAGAAGGGCAATTCCGTGATCCTATCATTGGATCTCGAAACATTGAACTACAAAGAGCAGGAGAAAATTAAGTCCAGCACGTTGGAGGCGACAAAGCCGGTGGAGGATATCCGCAAGCGGATGAAGGTTTATGAGCAAGGAACCGATAAGGCTGCAACGCTTTTTCGCGCAATGCACTACCCTTTGTTTGAATATGTGTCGCATCGGGTTCCAGAAATAACGGACGAATTCTATCGGATTGATGATGCCATGCGTGCAGGCTTCGGTTGGGAGCTGGGGCCTTTCGAAGTGTGGGATGCCCTGGGTGTGCGCGAGACGATAGCGAGAATAAAAAATGAGGAAAAGCGTTTGCCGGGACAGCGTGGTGAGGTTGCTGCTTGGGTTCAGGAGATGCTGGATGCTGGGTTCGAATCTTTTTATAGTATCGTAGATGGCGTGAAGAATTTTTACGACAGCGCGTCCAAGGGCTATAGGCCGATTCCTGGTGCTTCCGATCTAATTGTGCTCGATCACCTTGGTGAAAGCAAGACGATATGGGAAAATGCCGGCGTGACCATTACGGATTTGGGTGATGGTGTGATCAATTGTGCTTTTCATACCAAGATGAATACGATAGGTAGCGAGGTGATACAAGGGCTGAACAAGGCGATCGACTTAGCAGAAAAAGATTATCGAGGTCTGGTGATCACGAATGACGGTAAAAACTTTTCCGCTGGAGCCAATATTGGGATGATTTTTATGATGGCGGTGGAGCAGGACTATGAGGAGCTTAATATGGCGGTCAAGATGTTCCAAAATACCGCTATGCGAATTCGCTACTCGTCTATCCCGGTTGTGGTGGCGCCCTTTCAGCTGACATTGGGTGGCGGGTGTGAATTCTCGATGCACGCTGATTTTGTACAGCTACACGCGGAAACCTACATGGGATTGGTGGAGTTTGGTGTCGGTGTCATCCCGGGTGGAGGGGGATCCAAGGAGTTTGCTTTACGCGCTTCCGATGATTACCAGTCAGATCAGATTGTGCAGAACACGTTGAAAGATAGGTTTTTGACGATCGGCCAGGCCAAGGTGTCTACATCTGCCGTCGAAGCAGCCGAGCTGGGCTACTTGCAGCAGGGCAAATACGCGATCACGATGAACAGAAAACGCCTGTTGGCAGACGCCAAGGCGAAAGTCTTGGAACTGGCCGATGCAGGTTATGTGCAGCCTGCGCCGCGAAAGGACATCAAGGTGCTCGGCAACCAGGGATTGGGTATCGTATACGTCGGCGCATCATCGATGCGCGCCGGAAATTATATCTCCGATCACGACAAGAAGATCTCGGAGAAATTGGGATGGGTAATGTGCGGCGGAAATCTGTCGGCTCCAACGGAGGTGTCTGAGCAATACTTGCTGGATCTGGAAAGGAAAGCGTTTTTAGAGCTTTGTGGCGAACGTAAGACGCTGGAACGCATACAGCATATGTTAACTAAAGGAAAGGCTTTGAGAAATTAAAATAGATTATAGTAGGTAGTACTTAGTAGGTAGATATGCACCAGTATAAGGAATTGAAATTATGGCAAAAAGCAATGGAGATGGTCTCGGATGTTTATAAGACGACCGCTAACGTTCCCGATAAAGAGCGTTTCAATCTGATTAGCCAGATAAATAGAGCGGCAGTTTCTGTGCCGTCTAACATTGCAGAGGGGGCTGGACGTAACTCAGACCGCGAATTTGTTCAATTTTTAGCTATAGCGCATGGATCTACTTTTGAAATTGAAACTCAGTTAATCATTGCTAAAGAGCTTGGTTATTTATCGGCGCAGCATTTGGATGTTTTATTGGGTAAAATTGCTGAGCTGCAAAAAATTAACTATGCGCTACAGCGTAGTTTACGCAATGCGAGAGCAACGAATACTAAAGAAGGAAATTGCAATGTCTAAGTACTAAAATCTAAATACTAAATACTAGAAAAATGGAAGCATACATTATAGCAGGATATCGTACCGCGGTGGGCAAGGCCCCGCGAGGAGTTTTTCGTTTTATGCGTGCCGACGATTTGGCCGCAGAGGTGATCAAGCACATGGTGTCTACAGTCCCTAATCTTAACGTCGACAAAATAGATGATGTGATTGTGGGCAATGCCATGCCGGAAGCCGAGCAGGGGTTAAATGTGGGAAGGTTAATATCCCTTATGGGGTTGCAGACAGATAAAGTGCCCGGTGTGACGGTGAACAGGTACTGCGCTTCGGGATTGGAAACCATTGCGACCGCTGTCGCCAAGATAAAAGCGGGCATGGCGGACTGCATCATTGCTGGTGGGGTGGAGGTTATGTCGGGCATGCCGTTTGGCGGATGGAAGATCGTACCGAACCCCGTGGTAGCCAAAGAAAATCCAGATTGGTACTGGGGTATGGGATTAACGGCGGAGGCCGTGGCCAAAGAGTTTAATGTGTCGCGGGAGGATCAAGATGCCTTTGCCTTGCGATCACATCAAAAAGCGGTGGTTGCGCAACAGAATGGACATTTGCAAGCGGGCATTGTGCCTATAAAAGTTCAGGAAACATATATCAAAGATAATAAGATCGCTACGCGTGAGTACGTGGTGGATAAAGACGAAGGTCCGCGAGCGGATTCTTCGGCGGAGGCCTTGTCGAAGCTTCGTCCCGTTTTTGCTGCCGATGGCTGCGTTACAGCAGGTAATTCATCGCAGACATCGGACGGTGCTGCATTTGTATTGGTGGTATCTGAAAAAATGCTGAAAGAATTGCAGGTAGAACCCATCGCGCGTCTAGTGAGCTACGCTGCGGCAGGCGTTCCGCCACGCATCATGGGGATCGGTCCCGTTGCGGCAATTCCAAAGGCACTGGCAATGGCAAATCTGCAGAAGGAAGATATCGACCTTATTGAGCTTAATGAAGCTTTTGCATCGCAATCGTTGGCTGTTATCCGTGAGTTGGGACTTGATGAATCGAAAATCAACATCAATGGTGGAGCAATCGCTTTGGGACATCCACTGGGCTGTACAGGAGCAAAGTTAACCGTCCAGTTGTTGAACGATTTAAAAAGAAGAAACGAGCGCTACGGCATGGTGACTATGTGTGTTGGAACGGGACAAGGGGCTGCAGGTATTTTTGAAATGCTGTAGCGTAAACAAGTGCGGGAGTAATATAATATGGAAATTTAGCTAAACAAATAAATATGAGTAATGCAATTAAAGGAGGAGAATTCGTTATTCGCGAGACTCCATATACCGACGTATTTATCCCTGAGGAGTTTGATGAAGAAGCGAAGATGATTCGGCAGACCTGCCGTGATTTTCTTGATACCGAGGTACTGAATAAGTTGGAGCGCATTGATGGCCAAGAAGAGGGGTTGATGCAGAGCCTGTTGGATAAGGCTGGCGAGTTGGGTATGCTGGGGGTGTCTATCCCAGAGGAATATGGTGGATTTGGAAAAAACTTTAACACATCCATGTTGGTTGCGGATGCAGTAGGTGGTGGCTATTCGTTTGCTGTGGCCTTATCGGCACATACGGGCATTGGCACGCTGCCAATCTTGTATTATGGAAACGACGCCCAAAAGCAAAAGTATATCCCCAAGCTCACTACCGGCGAGTGGAAGGCGGCCTACTGTTTGACGGAACCTAACGCAGGCTCTGATGCCAATTCCGGCCGCACATCGGCCAAGCTGAACGCGGAGGGCACGCATTACTTGATTAATGGTCAAAAAATGTGGATCACCAACGGAGGCTTTGCCGATGTTTTCATTGTCTTTGCTAAGATCGATGACGACAAAAATTTGACGGCCTTTATTGTGGAGAAAGATTTTGGTGGTATCAGCATGAACCCCGAAGAGCATAAACTGGGCATTAAAGGATCCTCCACGCGACAAGTGTTTTTCAATGACTGCCCTGTGCCAGTGGAAAACTTGTTGTCGGAGCGCGAGAATGGCTTTAAGATCGCGGTAAATATCCTGAATATTGGCCGTATTAAACTGGGTGCAGCAACCATTGGTTCGTCGCGCGCTGTGATCACACAGGCTGTGCGTTATGCGAATGAACGGGTGCAGTTCAATCTGCCGATTTCCAAGTTTGGTGCGATACGCTATAAGTTGGCCGAAATGGCAACGCGTCTGTATGCCACGGAGGCGGCCGCTTATCGGGCCGGACAAAATATCGATGATGCGTATGAAGCATTGGTTGCCTCGGGCATGGAAGAGGCGAAAGCTAAACTAAAATCCGTGGAGCAGTTTGCCATTGAGTGTGCCATTATCAAGGTATGGTGTTCGGAGATGTTGGATTACGTCGTGGATGAGGGCGTGCAAATTTATGGTGGCATGGGTTATTCGGCAGAGGCTCCTATGGAGCGTGCGTACCGCGATTCGCGTATCAACCGTATTTTCGAGGGGACAAATGAGGTAAATCGCTTGCTTATTGTGGATATGTTACTTAAACGGGCGATGAAAGGCGAAATTGATCTCATGGGGCCTGCAACGGCCGTTGCCAGTGAGCTGCTCGCCATTCCTGACTTTGGTGAAGAAGATCAGACACCTTTTGCAACAGAGAAAAAATTGATAGCCAACCTCAAAAAGGCCGGCCTCCTGATTGCTGGTGCTGCCGTACAGAAGCTGATGATGTCTTTGGCCAAGGAAGAAGAAATCCTGATGAATATAGCCGATATTATCGGTTATGTATATGTTGCCGAGTCGGTATTGTTGCGGGCAGAGAAGCTGTACCATACGCAAGGGGAAGATGCTGCGGCTTTGCCGACCGATATTTCCCGCGTGTACCTCTATAGTGCGTTAGATAAAGTGCATATCGCCGGTAAAGAGGCTTTATATTCTTTTGGTGAAGGAGATGAGCTGAAGATGATGTTGGTAGGTCTGCGCCGTTTTACCAAAGCTGAACCTTTTAATATCAAAGATGCGCGTCAGCGTATTGCTAAAAAGCTGATCGACGAGAACCGTTATACTTTTTAAGAGGCGTAGCGTTTGTTAGCATAAAATGGCCTGTTGCAGAATTGTGACAGGCTTTTTGTTTTTCTAAAGCGGCTTGCATTGCTATTCTATCATAATATGCTTACTTTCATTGCGTCGTTTTTATTGCTAATCAAACCACATAATAGATGTCATTGTCGAAAAGAACTGTCATAACAGAAGATTGGACCGTTGTTGTTCTAGGTTTAGCCATTATCGGATTGGCTTTGTATGGTCTTGTTATTCCTAAACCTACTTTTTCATGGCTTGTTTTTTCAGATCTACAGCAAAATGTGCTGTCGTTGCAGAATGTTAAACATATTGGGAATCAGTTTTTAATGGTGTATGGCGTTGCTATCGTCGCTGCAGTGCTATTGGGAAAACCATTGAAGGCATTATTGTTGGTGTTTCCTGTTGTATTTGTTATTACATTGGTAGCCCTATTGCTCGCCGGAAACGGCATGGTGAAGGATTTAAATTTGGAGGCGGTGATCTTCAGTCTCGCCATCGGTTTGGCCATCAGTAACTTGTTTACGTTGCCGGAGTGGTTTAAAGCCGCTCTTGCTACGGAACTGTATGTGAAAATCGGGTTGGTACTACTAGGTACCACCGTTATTTTCGGAGATATTCTAAAAGCAGGCTCGTTGGGCTTGATGCAGGCATTAATTGTGGTGTTATCGGTTTGGTATTTTTCGTTTTGGTTATGTAAAAAGCTCAAAATCGATCAGGAGATGTCGATGATGCTGTCCAGTGCGGTTTCCATATGCGGTGTTTCCGCGGCCATAGCGACCTCAGGCGCTATCAAAGGAGATCCTAAAAAGCTATCTTACGTTATCTCTTTGGTGTTGATCACGGCCATCCCGATGATGATTTTTATGCCTTATTTGGCAAGTTGGATGGGGCTCTCGCAGGAGGTTACCGGCGCATGGCTTGGCGGCAGTATCGATACGACCGGAGCCGTCGTTGCTTCTGGCTCGTTGGTAGGCGAAGAAGCGCTAAAGATCAGTACCATTGTTAAGTTCTCGCAGAATGTGCTGTTGGGTATCGCTGCTTTCGCGATCAGTATTTACTGGACATATTCGAAATCAAAGAGTGCCGAACACGCCGAAAAGCCAACGCTGAAGATAATTTGGGAACGTTTTCCAAAATTCGTTATCGGCTTTGTGCTGGCATCGTTGATGTTTTCCTTTGTTATTCCTGTGGAACGGGTAGATGGCGTTAAGGAAAGTCTCAAAAGCATACAGGGGTTATGGTTTGCCCTGGCCTTTACATCGATCGGGTTGGAAACCAATTTCAAGGATCTTTTTGTCCACAGCAACAGGAAACCGCTTTATGCCTTTTTGGTAGCACAGTTCTTTAACGTCTTGATTACCTTAGCTATTGCTTTGTTGTTGTTCCGCTAGTGGTCGATCTTAGACAAGAACACAGGCTTTGGCTGGAAATTTCTGTTGATTTGATATGGATTTTGTTATTTTCGAGCATCTTAGTATGGAAGGAAAAATTGCATGAACGAAAAGGAGCTGTTGTTGCATTATAAAAATACAGGCGATGTGCAAGCACTGGGGAAGCTATACTCCCCTTACATGTCTCTGCTATATGGTGTGTGCTATAAGTACCTTCAGGATCAAGAGGCTAGTCAGGATGCAATAATGCAGATTTTCGAACAGTTGATTGATAAATTGCGGCAGCATGAGGTTGATAATTTCAAAAGTTGGCTATATGTCTTTGCACGTAATTATTGTTTAATGGAGCTGCGCAAAGGCAAGCTACGTACCTTCGTGGATATTGAAAACCATCTGTTGGAATCGGAAAGCAAACTTGACCTGAAGCATGATGAAAATCAATGGACCGAGCAGGATTTTGAACGGATGGAGCGTTGCTTGGACAGCTTGCAAGAGAAACAGGCGGGCTGCATACGTTTATTTTATCTTGAACAACGTTGCTATAAAGACATTGCAACGGAAATGAATTTGGAATTTAACCAGGTGAAAAGCTACATTCAGAATGGTAAGCGCAACCTGAAGATATGTATGGAGAATAAGAGAAATGGAAAATAACTATCAGCTATCCAGAATACATAATTACATCCACGGCTTGATGAGTAAAGAAGATATGCATGCCTTGGAGCGGGAAGCTTTGGATGATCCCTTTCTTCAAGACGCGATAGACGGTTATCGTTTGCAAAATGGAGTGGATGCGAAGTCGTTGAGCCTTTTGCAGCAACGCTTGGAGCGTCGGGTGACGGAGCACGCGCAACAGAAGAACCGTTATTTCTTCGGTTGGCAGCGTTTGGCGATAGGATTGGTGGCAGCGGTGATGTTTGTTACCGTTTGTACATTGGTGCTGATGCGGCATTTACCAAATCGCGGTGCAAATAATGTCACCGAAGTGGAATTGATGGATGAAGTGCTCACGGAAACATCGGTACTTCCACTTGCCAACAACGATGCGGTGCCTGTCGACGGATGGGAGGCGTTCGCAGATTTCCTTTCGACACATTATTCCGGTCTTAATAAGGAAAGAAAGTTACAGGTTTTCTTTAAGGTCGATGGTGAGGGGACCCCTTATGCTGTTGAGCCGGAGAAAGCTATTACGCCTCGGATAAGGGATGAAGTGATTAAGATATTGGAGTCTGGTCCAAAATGGAAAGGGAAAGAAGGGCACATCGAAATTGTATTTCCGGAGTGATAAAAAAAACCTTAAAGTAAGCTTTAAGGTTTTTTTTATGTTTTCTTAGAATGGCAAATCGTCATCGTCTGCACCGGAAGAAGAGATGTCTACTGGAGGCATATCCGCATAACCTGGTGCTGGTGCCGATTGTGCAGTGTTTGCTAATTTTGTTACACGCCAAGCAACTAAAGAGTTGAAGTAGGTTGTAACACCGTCTTTGTTTGTCCAGGGACGACCACGTAAGTTGAAAGAAACTTCGATTTCATCGCCTATGGCTAAATTATCAAATATGTTTACGCGGTCTTGAGTAGATTCAAAACGAATGTATTCTACAAATTGTGGGTTTTCAGCATACGCGACTATCAAATCTCTCTTTTTAAACGACTCGGTAACTTGTTGCGTTGCGCCTATCTCGTGAACTTTTCCTCTTATTTCCATATCAAAACTATTAAACTGTAAAATTAAGCATTTTTTGCTAAGCAGAATAAGTAACTTTGCAAAAATATGATGGAAGTTTTCAACACCCCCAATAAGGTAATCATCACCTGCAACAGACGGTTGTCTCCCTATTTGGAGCAAGAAGTCAAGGATTTAGGATTCCCAATCGTCCGTGCTTTTAATACAGGCGTGGAGATAAAAGCCTCTGTAAATGAGTGTGTTCGTTTAAATTTGAATCTTCGTGTAGCCAGCCAAGTGCTATACGAAATCAAAGCTTTTCGCGCGCACAATCCAGACGAGCTTTATCGCAATTTGTTGACAATTGCCTGGGAGGAAATCATTCCTTTCGATGGTTATTTTTCGGTCACCTCTACGGTGCACAACGAAACCATCACGACACCTTTATTTGCAAATGTGAAGGTGAAAGATGCTATTGTGGACCGTATCAAAGATAAAAAAGGGATCCGGCCGAACAGTGGCCCAGAACTTAATCGCACCGTTATACATCTGCATTGGATGGAAGAACGCGCCGAGATATTTATCGATACTTCGGGAGAGACTTTGGCCAAACATGGATACCGTAAACATCCAGGTAAAGCACCTATGTTGGAGGCTTTGGCGATCTCGACGATTTTGGCGACAGGTTGGGATAAAAAATCACCTTTTGTCAATCCCATGTGCGGATCAGGAACGTTGGCTATTGAAGCGGCCTTGTTAGCCCAGAATCGTGTTCCCGGATTGCAGCGTATGAACTATGCGTTTATGCACTTCATCGGGTATGATGAAGCGGTGTTTTTTGAGGAGCGTCGTCGTATTAAAGAGATTACGGAGAAAGCTAACCTACCGCAGATTGTAGCCTCAGATATCGCGGCGGAGGCTGTGGAGATCGCCAAATTGAATGCACGCACTGCGGGTGTGGAGCACCTCATCACGTTTGAAGTTGGCGACTTTGCACAGACGACAGTTCCGGAAGGAAATGGCGTGGTGATGTTTAATCCGGAGTATGGGGAGCGTTTGGGCGTACACAGTAAATTAGAGGAGACCTATAAACGTGTAGGCGATTTCCTTAAGCAGGAGTGTAAAGGCTATCGTGGTTATGTTTTTACCGGAAACCCCGATCTGGCTAAGAAAATCGGTTTGCGTGCATCACGTCGTTTTGAGTTTTTTAACGGTAAATTGGACTGTAGATTGCTACAGTATGAACTATACGAAGGAACAAAAGAAAACTAAGACTATGCAGGACTCATTTATCGAACAGACCGTCACCTTCGTTAAGGAGCGTTTAAAGAATGCAGAATCGGGGCACGACTGGTGGCATATTCAGCGGGTGTGGAACAATACGAAACTGATCCTCGAAACAGAATCCGCCGATCATCAGGTATGTGAACTGACGGCCTTGCTACATGATATAGCCGACAGCAAATTTCATGGTGGTGACGAACATATTGGTCCTCGAATCGCCGGCGAATTTTTGCTTGGCATTGGGGTCGATGCCGACACGGTGAAACATGTGCAACAGATTATTTTAAATATGTCCTTTAAAGCTTCTTTAGGAGAAGTTACCTTTCATTCCAAAGAACTAGAGGTCGTGCAGGATGCCGATCGATTGGATGCTATAGGAGCCATAGGTATTGCGCGAGCATTTAATTATGGCGGATTTAAGAATCGTGAGATATACAATCCGGAAATCCCTGTCGAGGAAGAGCTGACTAAAGAAGCTTATAAAAATACGAAAGCACCAACGCTGAATCATTTCTATGAGAAGCTACTGTTGTTGCGGGATAAGATGAATACAGCAGCGGGCAAGGAAATTGCTGCGGAACGACATCATTTCATGGAGTTGTTTCTGCAACAATTTTATGGAGAATGGAACGGGGAGCGTTGATTTAATATTGACTTAACTTGAATTGGGTATATTCGTCAGGTAAATCAACCGTATATACATTAATTAAAGTAGATGATAATGAAGAAATCGCTGGTTATACTAACACTTTTTTCGGCTATGAGTCTAGCCTCTTTTGCTCAAACACAGATGATTGCACACCGTGGCGCTTGGAAAAATACCAAAGCTCCGCAAAATTCGTTGGCATCCTTAAACGAAGCCGCTAAACTTCATGCTTGGGGGAGCGAATTTGATGTGCATATTACCAAGGACGATATTCTGGTGGTGAACCATGACAATGATTTCTATGGGTTGGATATTGCTACGTCAACCTATGAGGAACTGCTTACCAAGAAACATCCGAATGGAGAATCCATTCCGACAGCAGAATCCTACTTGAAGGAAGGCATGAAGCAGAAGGACATGAAGCTTGTTTTCGAGTTAAAAACCAATAAATTGGGAACAGAACGTACCTTAAAATCAGCCGAGCTTTCCGTTGCTTTGGTGAAAAAGCTAAAAGCACAAAAAAGGATCGAATACATAGCTTTTAGCTATGATGCCTGTGTGAAGTTAAGAGCGTTGGATAAATCGGCAATGGTGCATTATCTAATGGGCGATAAAACTCCTCAAGAAATTAAAGCGGCCAAGTTAAGTGGCATCGACTATCATCTTTCGATCTATCAGAAAAATCCAACATGGATCAAAGAGGCGAAGGATCTAAAATTGAAAACGAATGTCTGGACCGTCAATAAAGAGCAAGATATGCGTTATTTCATCGATCATCAGATCGACTATATCTCTACCGATGAGCCTGAGAAATTGAACGGTTTATTGGGCAAATAATTGTTGTTAAAGCTAACGGAAGCCTGCATCGATTCTTCGAATAGCGGGTTTCTTTTTTTAATCCAGTAAAGGATACTTTTATGAAAATTAGTGTATTATCTTTGTTTCTTTCCTTGTTTTTATTCGCCGTGGAGGCACAAGAACTAACGGTCGCATCTTTCAATATACGTATGAAAACAAACTCCGATACAGGTAATCTGTGGGATGATCGGAAGCAGGCATTGACCAACCTGATCAAATTCCACGAATTTGAGGTCTTTGGCATTCAGGAGGGGTTTTACGCGCAGGTGCAGGATATGAAACAGCTATTGCCCGGTTTTAGTTACGTGGGCGTAGGCAGGGATGACGGTAAGCAAGCGGGGGAGCATTCGGCGATATTTTACGGCGAACAGCGGTTTAAGGTATTAAAGAGCGGCACCTTTTGGCTATCTGCCACAGATACGGAAAAGCCGAATAAAGGATGGGATGCGGTGTTGCCCCGGATCTGTACTTGGGCTGTTTTGGAAGATAAGGAACAAGGAAAGCAGTTTATCTTTATGAATACACACTTCGATCATGTGGGTGTGGTTGCACGACGTGAAAGTGCAAAGTTGATCTTGGCTAAAGCCAAAGAGTTTGCTCGCGATCTACCTTTAATCTTGACTGGTGATTTCAACGTGGATGAAACGAACGAAGCTTATTTTACATTGGCTAAAAGTGGTGTCGTGCAGGATGTGTATGATAAGGCAAAGATTGTTTATGCGCCAAATGCGACATTCAACGGTTGGGGCAAAAGTCTAGAAACGCAGGGGCGCATCGATCATATTTTTATCACGACACCGTTTCGGGTTCGTAAATATGGAATCCTCACCGACACCTATCTAGGTAAATTTCCATCGGATCATTTTCCGGTTATGGCCGAACTGTCTTGGTAGATTCGAAGAGTATTGGTCTTCGAAAAATCATTACCTTTGGTGTAAAGAAATAAATATAGTATGAAAGTTTTTAAATTGATGGCGATAGGCCTGTTAGTTTTTCAGGCATCATTTACCGAAGCGCAGGTGTCCGCTAAGTTAAAGGGGATCTTGGGGAAGTTAGGTACAACGTCTGATACAACGAAGAAAACAACGGCGACCTCGACAAAATCTACGGCGAGCGGTAATATCACCACTACGGAGGCGAACAATGCGATCAAGCAGGCTTTGAGCAACGGATTGCAAGCGAGTATCAAATCGCTTGCGGTGAAAGATGGTTATCTAGGTGACGCTGTTGTCAAGATTTTGATGCCGGAAGAAGCACAAAAGGTAGAAAAAGCTTTGCGGGCCGTAGGTATGGGCGCTCTATGCGATCAGTTTATTACGAGCATGAATAGAGCCGCCGAAACAGCAGTTTCTGAAGCGGGTACTGTCTTCGTCAATTCCTTGTCGAAGATGACCATCAAGGATGCCTATGCGATTTTGTTGAGCGGACAGCAAAATGCCGCCACGAATTATTTCAAAACGACGACAAATACCGAGTTGACAAGTCGTTTTACGCCCATTATTCAATCGGCGATGGCGAAGAATAACGTTTCCGATTATTGGGGACAGTTAACATCGGCCTACAACCGTTTACCCTTTTCCAATAAGGTTGAAACAAACCTAACCGCCTATGTAACACAACGGGCCATCGATGGTTTATTTGTTAAAGTGGCTGATCAAGAGTTGAAGATTCGTCAAAATATAGGTGGGACACGCAGCACGGATGTATTGTCGAAGGTCTTTGGCTGGGTAGATAAGCAGTAACGTACTATTGTTGATGTTATTAGTCTGCCAATCATCTACTTGCCTTGTAGCCAGTTAATTGTATAATAAGCTTACATTATCGTGCAGAACTTATTATTTTTGGAGCATTAAAAAGAAAAGCATGAGTTCATCCCCCATTAATACGATAGCAGATTTTGACGTGGCAGCGCGCTTTATGCGCTATGTACAGATTGATACCGAGTCCGATCCGTATTCAAATTCTTTTCCTTCTACAGCAAAGCAGAAAAATTTGAGCCGTTTGTTGGTGGAAGAGTTGCAGCAACTTGGTATCGCCGATGCACATTTAGACGAGTATGGTTACGTGTATGCTACCATACCCTCCAATTCGGACAAAGAAGTGCCCGTGATCTGCTTTTGTTCACATGTAGATACATCGCCGGATTGCTCCGGTGCACAAGTGAAGCCGCTGTTGCACGCAGACTATAAAGGACAGGACTTGGTCCTGCCAGATGATCCTTCCGTTGTCATCCGTTTTGATGAACATCCCGATCTTAAAAACCAGATAGGTTACGATGTGATTACAGCTAGTGGCACAACATTGTTAGGGGCCGATGATAAGGCAGGAGTGGCGGAGATTATGGAGGCAGCACGTTTGTTGGTAGGCCATCCGGAAATTAAACACGGTACCATCAAAATTTTGTTCACGCCGGATGAAGAAATCGGTAAGGGCGTCAATCATGTCGATCTCGACAAATTGGGCGCAGATTTTGGCTATACGATGGATGGCGAGCGAGCGGGAACCATCGAGGATGAAACTTTTTCGGCGGATGGTGTGCAGGTCACTATACAAGGTGTTTCGGTGCATCCCGGTTTCGCTAAAGGCAAGATGGTGAGCGCGATCAAGGTGGCAGCGGAAATTATCCACGCGCTTCCTAACGACCGCCTTTCGCCCGAAACGACATCCAAGAAGGAAGGCTTTGTTCATCCTAATCACATACAGGGCGGCGTCGATAAAGCGGAAATTGACTTTATCATTCGCGACCACCTGACTGCAAATTTGGAAATGCATGAAGCAGAGCTCCGCGGGATTATTGATGCGGTTGTCGCGCGATATCCTGCGGTAACCTACCAATTTAAAGTAAGTGAGCAATATAGAAATATGAAAGAGGTGCTGGACCAACATCCGCAGATTATGGAAATCGGATTGGAGGCGATCTCGCGCACGGGTCTTGTAGCCGAGCGACGTAGCATTCGTGGTGGCACGGATGGCTCGAGGCTTTCTTTTATGGGACTCCCCTGTCCCAATGTGTTTGCCGGGGGGCATGCCTTTCATGGTAAGATGGAGTGGGTGAGTCGTCAGGATATGGAACAAGCGGTAAGAACCATCTTGCACATCGCAACGATTTGGGAAGAAAGAGCTTAGCTAGAGTAGATTGAAATAGATAGATAAACAAAAATAACATATGAAAAACGACGTATTAAAAGCTATACAATATAGAAGGACAGTAACGCAAAATAATTTTACGGACCAAGATATCACAAAGGAAGATCTATTGACGATTTTGGAGGCAGCAAATGCGGCGCCAACACATAAGCGGACGCAACCTTGGCGTTTCGTGGTGTTCCGAAAAGAGGGATTGGAACGATTGGGTGCGGCTTTAAGTGGTATTTATAAAGAGGTCACACCGGCTGAAAAATATAACGAAGCAACGGAGATCAACATGGGGAAAAAAGCCACAACGGCTAATGTAGCAATCGCCATCGTGGTGAATTACACCGGGGAGCTGCCTGAATGGGAAGAGCTGGCGGCTACATCCTGCGCTGTCCAGAACTTGTGGCTTGCTGCACACTCCGTGGGTATAGGGGGCTACTGGGCAACACCAGGTTTGATTAATCACCTAGGATCTTTTCTGAAGCTTGAAGAGAACCAAAAATGTATTGGCTTGTTCTACTTAGGCCACCATGAAAGCGAGCCTCGTGAGCCGGTTCGTAGTGCCATTGAGGAGAAAATACGTTGGGAAGAGTGACCTAAAAGAGCTTCTTGTAGGAGAAAGGTAAGGTGTTGAAAGATCCTTACCTTTTTTTTAAACTTTTTTTCGCTTGAATCTGTTATTAAGGTGTTTAAAATAACATGTCAAATACTTAAAAGAATGCCGTTATGAAAAAAATACTAGGTTTAGCCCTTATTTGTACGTCTTTGTTTTCCTGTGTGGATTTGTCCTCTTCAGGGGAGAGCGGGTCAATAGATACGTCTTCTGTTGAAACTGGTGCAGCAACTACAGGGGATAATTCTCAAAAATCCATTGACTGGGCAGGCACATACGAAGCAACAATTCCATGTGCCGATTGTCCGGGAATCAAGACCAGCATTGTAATCAATAACGATGAAACATTCCGTATCAGTAGTGAATATTTGGACCGCGGGACAAAGATTGAAGACAATGGAAAAATTATGTGGCATGACAACGGCTCAGTAATGCACTTGAAAGGAAAGGATACCGATCTCAAGTTGAAAGTGGGCGAAAATCAACTCTTCCATTTGGATCAGGATGGAAAAGTTATCGAAGGCGATTTAGCGGATAATTATATCTATAAAAAGAAAGCATAATGTAAAATTACAATAGAAAGCCTGCACGTTTGTTGCGGGCTTTTTGTTTATTGGCTAACTTGGCGTTCCTAGAAAATGCCGTATGCAGACTGTAGAAACAAAGCCGCAGCTTAAGCCCGCTGTGTTGTGGTTAATGACAATATTATCGGGCTTAGTGGTCGCAAACAACTATTATAATCAACCCTTATTGGGGTTAATAGCGAGCGACTTTAAGGTTGCAGAGGGTACAGTGAGCAAAATTTCTGTACTGACGCAGTTGGGGTATGCCTGCGGCCTTTTGTTTATTGTGCCGTTGGGCGATAAATTGCTTCGTAAGCGCTTGATCTTGTCTGATTTGTTGTTCGTTGTTGGAGCGCTGTTGTTAATGGCTTTTGCACAACAGCTGTGGTTGCTGTATGTCGCTAGTTTTTTCATTGGTGTTACTTCAGTTATTCCGCAGATTTTTGTGCCTATGGCCGCGGCCTTGGCTACACCAGAAAAAAAATCATCCAGTATTGGATTGGTGATGTCGGGATTGTTGATGGGTATTCTGTTATCTCGTTTTCTAAGCGGTATCGTGGGGGAATACTGGGGATGGCGATCAATGTTTGAATTGGCTGCGGGTACGATGGTATTAACATGGCTACTGGTGTGGTTTTTTCTACCCGAAATAAAGCCTAATTTCAAAGGTTCCTACGGATCCTTGATGAAGTCGGTATGGCATCTGGCGAAAACCGAACCTAAGCTGCAATTGGCTTCTTTTCGAGGTGCAATGGGATTTGGTGCGATGTCAGCCGTATTCACCACCTTGGTTTTCCATATGGAAGGAGCTCCGTTTTACGCGGGCGCGTCCGTTGTGGGAAGTTTTGGGCTTATCGGCGCCGTAGGAGCTTTCGCAGCCGCGTTTGTAGGTCGATTTAGCCGGCGTTTCTCCGTTTATCAATTAATCTATGGTGCCATTCTTATTCTACTCCTGAGTTGGGCTTTTATTTATTTTGGACAATATACTTATACGGGGCTGGTCATTGGGATTATTTTGGTAGATCTTGGTCTCCAAAGTTCCCATATTATGAACCAAACCGACTATTTCTCTATTCCCACTGATGCGACGAGCAGGTTGAATACCGTCTATATGGTCTGTTATTTTATTGGGGGCTCTTTGGGTACCTATTTGGCGGCACTTGCTTGGCAGTACACCGGTTGGGCAGGCGTTTGTATCGTTGGTACAACATTTAGCGCGTTGGCCTTTATTGCGCACGTTTTGTTTGGCCGTGCCAGGCGAGGTTCAAGGACGCCGACAGATGCAATTAGCCACTGATAGCGCGTCCATAAGGTACTCTTCGAAGTAAGTAGGTCGCAATAAAGGAGCCAGTAAAGGTTATCAGCGTAGCGATCGGAATTTTATATAAGGTTGGCAGATTAATCAACGGATGTACGTAGTTGAGCACGATGATGTGTATCAGATAGATGCCAAAGCTATGGTTGTCCAGTGTTTGAAGCCAAGAGGGAGGAGTTTGTACATACAGTCTCTTGCAAAGTAGAAATACGAGGCTGGCTAGCGCCGCGTTATTCAGACCGAGGTAGCCGTAAAACGCAGGTGAAAATTTGTTAATCAATGCACTGTATTGCCAAGTTCCCACGGTATTGAACAAGATGAGCAGTAGGATGGAGATGGTGAGCACGGGAGTGGAAACCTTCCATTCTCTATTTGCCAAAACATAGCCCAACAGGGTATAGCCTAGGTAACCGTAGAAGAAAGTAAGATCAATTTTTGGCATGTAGGAAGCGTAGCTTTTATTCATAATAAGCAGTGATGCAGCCCACAGACCCAGCAGGATGTATATGTCACGTTGTGACGTGTTTTGTACGAGGATACGGACAAAGGGAATACCAAGGTACACACCCAGAATCATGTATAGAAACCATAGATGTGCGCTGGGGCCATGCAATATCTTCTCTATGCTGATCTCCAACACGCGTTGAGCGGGCAGTACTTCAAAATTCGTATACCTATGAAAATAATACAGCAGATAGACAGCGATCCAAAAAAGGAAAGGCCATAGAATCCGAGTCATGCGTTTTCGGTAAAAAACCAAACTGTCTTCGTGTTTGTTCAATAGTAACGCTCCGGAGATCATGAGGAATAGGGGAACCGAGCATCGAGACATACTATTCAGGACGTTGGCATAATTCCAATCGAAGGAGCTGGCGTTGAATTGATTCAAGTATCCGGTAGAGGCGTGGATCAGGATAACTAGAAAAGTAGCAAGTATTCGTAGCGTGACGAGGTATGGAATCGGCTGTTGCATGGCTAAAGGTAATTTATTTTTTGATCGGATAAGCCTGCTATTTTTTCCGCGACCAGTGGATTATACGTTGTTAAGTGGTCAGTTTGTCTGTCTCGGGGCATAAATCAGTATTCGGAACGTTGTTTTTGTGCCTATCGTTTGCATTGGAATGAGAATTGATCAAAGCTACTAAGTTATAGCATAAGGAATTAAAAAAATAAGTAAATTGCAGCATGGGATTCGCTACAAAGAAATCTAGACGCTGGGAGCTACAGCAATTGACCTGGACCTTCATATCTATTGTGATGTTCGTTCCCTTGCCTGTTCATATTTTTCCATTTGTGATGCTTACCCAGGCACGGAAGAGTAAAATACGCTCTTGGTATGCCATGGGAATCGCGCTGTTGATGGTGGAGCTGGCGCTATTCGCCTCTTTCATCTATTTTTTTGGGACGTTATCGCAAGCGATGTTGCTTACACTGGGAGGATCCGTGACATCCTACATTGTCGGTAACGGTCTGCTGTTAAACCGTGCGAAGCCTTATCTACAACGTTTGGAACTCGCCGAGATCCGACCGTTGGCTTGGATTCCAACAGCGGCCTCGCGTAATCGCGTGCAGCAGCTGCCGCAAGCCGTGCTGGACACGCCGCAGCTGTTCATCGAGCGACTTATCCATTGGCGAAAGGAGATCGATAATCGAGCGATCCACCAAAACATAGATAAAATAATACATCTTTTTCAACTCTTGGAAAGTAACGACAAGATGGAGGCTGAGAAATTTTTGGTGCGACATGCTACCGTGGTGAACGTATTGATGAAGTATGACGAGATCGAAAACTCTCGCCTGAACAACAGCGTGACAATGGAGTCAAAGAAAAAGTTAGAGGATGTCATTGCGAAAGCAGCAATAGCGATAGAGCAGGAAGTGACCAACCAGTTTAAATCCGGCATTTTAGATGTGTCTGCGGAAACAGATGTATATATTCAAAGCTTAAAAAATAGAAACCTTTTAAACGAATAGATGATGTCAAATCTCGATTTAACCACATACGAAGAGAACCAAGACGATAAGAAAAAGTCGGTAGCCGTAAATTTTACCGACGAGGAGAAATCGCAAATTCAACAATATAAGAGTAAGATCAACTTGACTTCTACGACCGATGTTATTCAATATGGGGTAGGTAGTCAGACGAAAGTAAGCAATTTCTCTAATGAGATTTTGAAACAGGTTCGTACCAAAGATATGGGTGGGGCAGAGGATATTCTCTTAAACCTTCGTTCGGACATCAAATCGTTTGACGAGAATTTAAACAAAAAGCCGTTGATTCCGTTTTTCGACAACCTCAAGAAGAAGTTGCAGCGTATGCGTACGGAATACCAAAGTGTAGAGAAGAATATTCATCAGATTGAATTGAAGTTGGAAGGACACTACAAGAATCTGGCGAAGGATGTGAACATTTTCGATAAACTGTTTGTCGAAAACCAAAATTTCTTCAAGGAGCTATCGCTGTATATTGCGGCTGGTGAAGAAAAATTGGAGGAGGTGCACAAGGTCACCTTACCACAAATGAAGGCCGAGGCTGAAGAGTCTGGCGATCAACATAAGATTCAGCAATATAAAGACATGGAGCAACATGTTGTACGTTTCGAGCGTAAGGTGCACGACCTGAAGCTAACGCGGATGGTCGTTTTACAGACAGCGCCACAAATCCGCTTGATACAGAACAACAGTTCCTCCCTTATGGAGAAAATTCAGTCTTCTTTAGTGAATACCATTCCGTTATGGAAAAACCAAATGGTGTTGACACTCGGCATTGCTCATTCGCAGAAAGCATTGGAGGCTCAAAAAGCGGTGACCGATGCCACCAATGAGCTACTTCGGAGGAATTCGGAAATGTTAAAGGAATCAACAATCAATATTGCAAAAGAAACGGAGCGTGGTATTGTTGATATTGAGACGATCAAGAAGGCTAATCAGGATATCGTATCTACGATTGAACAGGTATTGCAGATCCAACGTGAAGGGCGTGAGAAGCGCAAAGTTGTCGAGCAGGAATTGATCCAAGCAGAGAGCGACTTAAAGACGCATCTACTGAAGTCTTCTACCGAAGACAATAAATTGATCAATTAATGAGATCTGCTCGTGCGGCAGAGCCATGTGTCAAAAAAAACGGTTGTCCAACATGGACAACCGTTTTTTATACTGTATTGATCTAACTTTTTCTTAATCTTCCCAGCGCCGTTTGGGCACACAAGATATACTGTGCACTTTGCGCAGGACGACCGGTCTTTGATCAAAACGACTTTCCAATACCAAGGAATCGGCATCATGGTATGCAACGCGATAACGTGGTAGATAGGTGCCCGTTTTATAGCATCCTGCCGTCTTGTATTTGCCGTTCTCTTTGGTGTAGATACCTTCTCCAATTAAGCTGTCGCCACGCATCACATATACGCCTTTTGCATATTCGGTCCATTCCCCATTTTTGTAGCAGGAGTCGGGAATTCGCTGCACGCTAGCATTAACATGCATCGTCGTATATACCGAGTCGCAGATAAACTTAAATTCATGCAAGGTGTAGTCCATCATTTGGGCCTGATGCGGAATACTGTCCTGCACCCAAACACCTTGCAGAAAATCAGCTCCTTCGGTTTGCATTTCTGAATGGCGCACACAACTGCTTACAGCAAACAGCATGCTCGCCATAATCGTCAAGCATGCTGTTATCTTTATCTTTTGTTTGGATAGATCTATCACCTATTTATTTTAAGCTTCCAACCATGTCTGCTGGTTTTACCCATTCGTCAAACTCTTCTGCGGTTACATAGCCTAAAGCGATTGCTGTTTCCTTTAGGGTAGAGTTGTTTTTGTGGGCTGTTTGTGCGATTTCAGCCGCCTTGTAATAGCCAATCTTTGTGTTCAATGCTGTAACAAGCATGAGGGAGTTGTTTACCAATTCCTCAATGCGGGCGTAATTTGGTTCTATTCCGATAGCGCAATGCTCTTCAAAAGACACACAGGCATCACCGATTAAACGCGCAGACTGCAGGAAATTGGCCGCCATGACAGGTTTGAATACGTTCAACTCATAATGTCCTTGCGTGCCACCAATGGTGATTGCGACGTCGTTGCCCATTACCTGCGCAGCAACCATGGTTAAGGCTTCACATTGCGTAGGGTTTACCTTTCCGGGCATGATGGACGATCCGGGTTCATTTTCCGGAATCAATATCTCGCCGATACCTGAACGCGGTCCGGATGCCAACATACGGATGTCGTTAGCAATTTTGTTTAAGGACACGGCAAGCTGTTTCAAGGCACCATGTGTCTCCACAATAGCATCGTGTGCCGCTAAAGCCTCAAATTTATTTGGAGCGGTCACGAATGGCAAGCTCGTAAATTCGGCAATATATTTTGCGACCAAAACATCATATCCTTTGGGCGCATTCAATCCGGTTCCTACAGCAGTACCGCCCAACGCTAGTTCGGAGAGGTGAGCAAGCGTATTCTTTACCGCTTTGATACCATAGTTCAATTGGGCAACATAGCCGGATAGTTCTTGACCCAACGTCACTGGTGTAGCATCCATTAAATGGGTACGTCCAATTTTCACGACCTGCATGAATTCGTCCGATTTGCGTTGCAACGTATCGCGCAATTTTTCTACACCGGGAATAGTAACTTCGACGACCGCCTTGTAGGCAGCGATGTGCATGCCTGTAGGGAAGGTGTCGTTAGATGATTGGGATTTGTTCACATCATCATTCGCTTTTAAGACAGGCTCGCCTTCGCCTATCTTTCCGCCAGCCAACACTTGCGCGCGGTTGGCAACGACCTCATTGACATTCATGTTGGATTGGGTACCAGATCCTGTTTGCCAAATAACCAACGGAAACTCGTCGTCAAGTTTTCCGGCTAGAATTTCATCACAAACGGCTGCAATGGCATCGCGTTTTTCTACCGGTAGGACACCAAGCTCATAATTTGCATAGGCAGCTGCTTTCTTAAGGTAGGCAAAGCCTTCGATAATTTCTTTTGGCATAGATGCCGAAGGTCCAATCTTAAAATTGTTACGTGAACGCTCGGTCTGTGCTCCCCAGTATTTATCGGCAGGAACCTGTACTTCGCCCATCGTGTCTTTTTCTATTCTGAATGACATAATTTTAACGTATTTATTTGATAACAAAGTTAATGAAAATAATAGAGAAGCGGGTACAATTAGCACGCTCATTTGTGGCGTATCGCTACATCCCGAGCCTTTTGTTGATACGCTCCTGTATATGGTGGTACAGTTGTTTTGGTTTCAACGTTCGCCAAGGAAACGTGTTCAACTCGCCTCCGAAATGTATGTAGTAATCGATGCCGTGCGATTTAAATTCCTGTATCACGTGCTCCCTAAAATTCAGGGCGACGATCCAGCCATCGCTGCTATCTTCGTACCACTCTTCGTAATAGGAATCGTCCGATCCGTGAAAATTTAACACGTTCTCTCCGATCAACAAAAATTTATCGACGCCCTCAGCCGTGAGCATGTCAATCACCTCTCTTTTCAAGAGCATGATGTCATTATAAATGGCGTCATTCCACTCGCCGATCATCTCCATAATGCAAAATCCTTTGTCATAATCAACATAAAGGATCTTGATGTATAAGGTTTGGGATCCAAAATCGTCCCATTGCGGATGTAGGAGGAAGTTATAGATCTTCTTGTCAAACTCAAATTCGCTATAAATAACGCCGTAAAATGGTGATTTCTCGTCTTCTGCTGCGATGTAATCGTCGCGCCAATTGTAATAGGGTTCTATCTCGTGCAAAGCTGATGTCTGTTAGTTGTCCAACGATGGATAAAGTTACATGCAAAATTGCTGATGTGAAATGTAAAAAAGAAATTATCTGCAGGCACTTTCAAATATTACGCGATGATTACGAAACAATAGTCGTTTTTAAATGTATTTTAAGCAAATACGTGTTAATTTACCGCGCAAATTGAAGAAAACTATTTAATTTTGCAAACGAATTTTATACATGCAGAAAGGCACTAAACGAAATCTATTTGTCGCAGCTACATATGCCGCAGTGTTGCTATTGGGCATCCTGTTGGGACAGAACTATGTGGATGAGCAGGGCAGCAAGCCCGGTAATAGTTTAGTGCCCATCGGTTTGTCCAATAATACTTGGAAAATACAGCAACTGTTGGACTTGGTGGCCGATAGTTATGTAGATAGTGTCAATGTAGACTCTGTGCAGAATGGTGCCATCAACCATATTATCTCGCATTTGGATCCTTATTCCAGTTATTTGGTACCGAACGAATCGCAGCGGCAAACGGAAATCTTAGAAGGTACATTTGAAGGGATTGGGATGGAATATTTCAATTTGAATGACACCCTGATGATTGTTTCCTTGATCAGTGGTGGACCTGCGGAAAAGGCGGGCTTTCGTGTTGGTGATAAACTGCTGAAGATTGGCAATAGAACGGTGGCTGGAATCAATATCTCTAGAGAGAGCGTGGAGAAGCTGATTCGTGGCCGGCGGGGAACCTCCCTGAATATTCACATCAAACGGGATTTCGACGAACTGCCAACTCCAATTAAAGTGGTACGCGATCAGGTTACGGTAAGCTCGTTGGATGTGGTCTATATGATTCGTCCAGGGGTCGGCTATGTCAAGGTGCGACGGTTTGGTATTAACACTGGCGAAGAGTTTCGTCAGGCGGTAGTGGAGCTAAAAAAGCAAGGTGCAAAAAAGCTTATTCTTGACCTTCGCGATAATGGTGGAGGTTACTTTCATATGGCCATAAAAATGGCGAGTGAGTTTTTTAGTGACCGAAGGTTGGTTGTTTATACCGAGGGTGCACACGAAGAGAAGCAAGACTACTTCTCCGATGAGGGCGGAAATTTTTCTAGCGGGGAGCTGACTGTTTTGATCAATGAGAATACAGCATCCGCCAGCGAGATCGTTGCAGGTGCTGTGCAGGATTGGGATCGCGGAGCAATCATTGGAAGACGTTCCTATGGCAAAGGTATTGTTCAGGAGCAATACGATTTCTCTGATGGTTCGACGGTAAACCTCAGTATAGCTCGTTACTTCACACCTCTGGGGCGAAGTATACAAAAAAAGTATAGCCCGAACTGGTCTAATATGGTGGATTTCAATAATATGTATGAAGGCTTATGGGCTCTGGATACGCTCTATGCACATGGCAAAACCTTTAAGACACAAGCTGGTAAGCCGGTGTATAGTGGGGGCGGTATCCTACCCGATGTAGTGATTCCGGTTGACTCCAACGCTTTGAGCTTATTTTACCAAGACTTGATTCAATACAGCTTTATCGAACAATTTGTCTATACACGTTTTACCAAAAAACTGCCAGCTTATTCGATTGATAATTTTCTTCAGGGTTACCATTTGCCGGATAATGAGTATCATCGGTTCATTGATTTTGTCCGTGGAGAAGGATTTGTGATATCTGACCGGAAGAAGAACGACCTTCGAAAGGTTATCGAGAGCGATATTGAAGCATTGGTCGGACGTTTTTACTTTGGTAGAGAGGCTTATTTCAAAGTGAAAAATCGGAGCGACGCCTTTGTGAGACGCGCGCTGGATTTTATGGATGCTTCATGATATATAAATAATGCTTTCAGCAAAGCTCTGCTAGATCACTGATGCGCCATACGTGTTTTTTATTTCAGCCATAACGAAAGTACTGTGTGTACTGCCTATACTATCGACAGAACCAAGCTTGTTAAACACAAAATCCTGGTAATGTTTCATGTCGCGCACGGTTACCTTTAAAAGGAAATCATAGTCGCCGGAAATGTTGTAGCATTCTATAATCTCGTCAATTTCCATGATATCTTCTACAAATCTATGCCCTATGCTACGGTCGTGCTGTTTTAGTTTAATGTTACAAAATACCGTAAAGCCTTGATTCAGCTTTTCGGCATCCAGTATCGCAATATATTTTTTTATATAACCTTTTTTTTCCAAACGTTTTACGCGTTCAAATACCGGCGAGGCAGAAAGGTTTACCATTTGTGCAAGCTCCTTTGTAGTGATATTGGAGTTATTATGCAGTATGTTTAGTAATTGTAGGTCAATGCTATCTACACCATCTACAGACTGATTTTCTTTCATATCGTTATTTTTAGCTTTTCTTTAGTTTTTTGTTTTGCATGAACAGCAAAACTAGGTTAAATTACCTGATTTATTTGTTCTTTCAGTTATAAAATCCTGAATATTGACTTTTATAGGATCAATCGCATGCTATAGGCAATCCTGCTTTTTCGGCGGATAACCTGATATCTCTGCACATTCATATCTTTTCACAACGGTCTAGAACTAATAGAGAAGAGATATTTTAAACAACTCCAAATCGGTTACCGCTAAGTCTACCAAGGAAAATTATCTGTTTTTTTTAGTTTTTATGGGCGGAAAAAGTATATTTATCTTTTGCTTGTTCGGTAAAAGAATAATTATCTGATTTGAATGTAAATTAGATTAATTCATCTTTTATTTTGAAATTTGTAAGACAAAATAACTGAATTCGATAGCGTGAAGATGATCATGAAAGAGAATTCAAGAATAAATTAAACGAAGATATGGAAAACACGCTGCATGCCATCAAATCTGATTTTACGTTCTCATTAAAGAGCATTTATTTTAATGAGCACTATATACCAGCCAACAGTACCCGTACAACGACCAACTTTGCTAACTTGGCAAGAGGCGAAAGTCGTCAAGAAAATTTGCGTAACACTATTAATATGATAAATAATCGTTTTAATAGCTTGGCAAATTGGGATAATCCTAATGGCGATCGCTATGCAGTTGAATTAGAGATTGTTTCTGTTGACATTGATATCGATGGTAGTGGCACGACATTCCCATCAATTGAGATTTTAAAAACGCATATTATCGACCATTATACCGGCAAACGCATTGAGGGTATAGTTGGAAATAACTTTTCCTCTTACGTGCGCGATTATGATTTTAGCGTATTGCTGTTAGAGCATAACAAGGGTAAAGATAAATTTAGCATCCCTGAAGGTTTTGGGGACCTACATGGCAATATATTCAAGCATTTTGTGACTTCAGAAACTTACAAACAGCAGTTTAACAAAGCGCCTGTTATCTGTTTGAGTGTATCCGATAATAAGACGTATAATCGGACAGGAAATCATCATCCGATATTAGGTTATGAATACTTACCCAATGATTCATCTTTAACAGAGCAATACTTCAAAAAAATGGGCTTACAGGTCAGGTATTTTATGCCAGCTAATAGCGCTGCGCCTTTGACTTTCTTCTTTTTTGGAGACCTACTGGCTGATTATACAAACCTTGAATTAATTAGCACCATTAGTACAATGGAAACGTTTCAGAGGATTTACAGACCTGAAATTTATAATGCCAATGCTGTCGCAGGTGTGTGTTATAAGCCTAGCTTGAAAAATCAGGACCATTCGTTAACAAAAATTGTATACAACCGAGAAGAACGTAGTCAGTTAGCTATTCAGCAAGGTAAATTTGCAGAAGAGCATTTTATTAAACCGCACAAAAGTGCTTTAGAAGCGTGGTCTACCAACTTCGCTCTTTCATCAATATAATATATTAAAATACGCTTTATATGAAGAAATTAGTGCCCACCTCAATTGTGGGAAGTTTACCGAAACCCGCTTGGCTTGCACCACCGGAAAAGCTATGGTCACCTTGGAAGTTAGAGGGCGATCAGTTAATCGAGGGGAAACAAGATGCTTTGCGTATTTCGTTGCAAGAGCAGCAATTGGCTGGGGTTGATATCATTAGTGATGGTGAGCAGACACGTCAACATTTTGTGACCACTTTTATCGAGCATTTAAGTGGTGTAGACTTTGAAAATCGAAAAGTCGTAAAAATTCGTGATCGTTATGATGCGAGTGTTCCTATTGTTGTAGGTGAGGTTGCTCGTCAAAAAGCAGTCTTTGTTGATGATGCTAAATTCTTACGTCAGCAGACTAATAAACCTATAAAATGGGCTTTGCCGGGGCCTATGACTATGGTGGATACGTTATACGATGACCATTATAAAAGCCGGGAAAAATTGGCTTGGGAATTCGCGAAGGCACTCAATGAGGAAGCAAGAGCGCTGCAAGAGGCAGGAGTAGATATTATTCAGTTTGATGAACCTGCATTCAATGTGTTTTTTGACGAAGTTAACGATTGGGGCATGGCAGCGCTAGAAAGAGCCATTGAAGGCTTAAAATGCGAGACGGCAGTACATATTTGCTACGGCTACGGTATACAAGCGAATAACGACTGGAAAAAGACATTAGGGTCCGAGTGGCGTCAATACGAAGAGATTTTTCCGAAAATACAGCAATCTAATATTGATATCGTATCGTTGGAATGCCACAACTCGAATGTACCTTTAAATTTAATTGAACTGGTTCGTGGGAAGAAAGTAATGGTTGGTGCCATTGATGTGGCAAGCAACACGATCGAAACTCCTGAAGAAGTAGCTAATACCCTGCGTAAAACGCTTGAGTTTGTGGATATAGAAAACCTTTACCCTTCGACAAACTGTGGCATGGCTCCTTTGTCTCGCGACGTAGCACGAGGTAAGTTAAGTGCTTTAAGCGCAGGAGCAGAAATTATTCGTAAAGAATTTGCGATTTAGGGCTATAAGGTATTGATCGGAAACCGATAAAGTTTGTTCATTCGCTAGTCCGTAGATGTCAACATGTTGACGCTACGGACTAGCGAATGAATATCGAAATTGCTTCACAGATCTATTCTCTGAACACTATTCTTTTGCGAAAAAAGAATAGACGGGACAGGGTTAAAAAAGTTCTCCTTCTTTCCGCCGAGCCATACGTTGAGCGATGATGCTGGCGGCAATCAATTGCAAAGCATGGTAAAGCATGAGTGGCAACAATATTATGCCGGTGATGGTGCTATGCTGAAAGAGTACTTTTGACATCACAGTGCCGTGCACCAATGACTTTTTAGATCCACAAAATAAGACCGTAATACGGTCTTCATCTGAAAAGCCAAACAGGCGACTGAGTAGTCCGATACAGAGGAATACGGCAAAAAACAAGACCATCATCCCTGCGGTGAGCGCGGCCAGTTCAAGGGCGGTGAAGCCTTCAAAAAGATGTTCGGAGAAAGACTTACAAAACGAAGTGTAAATGATGGTGAGGATAATTGCCTGATCGAAATATTTGAGTTGTTTCTTATACTTTTCCGCAAGGGCGCCGAAACGGGAGTTGAGGCTGATGCCGATGATGACAGGTAACAAGACTTGAAGAATCAACTTGATGACGATATCAGTGACATCAAAACCGCCGGTTGCAGAAGCGATGAACAGCCCAACCCAGAGCGGCGTAACCACTACGCCGATCAAGCTAGAAATGCTCGCATTGAAAATGGCTGCGGGAATGTTACCCTTGGCGATGGAAACCATGACTACCGAAGAGGAAACGGTGGAAGGTAAAGCTGCTAGAAAAAATACGCCCAACCAAAGTAACTCGAAGTCGGTGTTGACGAACAATGGACGGGATGCCAATACGATAAGCGGAAAAAATAAAAAGGTTGTTAACTGCACGATAATGTGCATTTTCCAATTGGCAAGCCCGGCTTTTAGTTTCTCAACACTTAGTCGCATACCATAAAACAGGAAAATTAATGATACGCCTGCATTGGCAATCTCCTCTAGGGAAACAGGTTCTTTAACCATGCCTGGTTGCGGCACAAAATAGGCTAACAGAATCATGGTGCCTATCATTAACAGGAAACCGTCGAAACCTGCTTTACTTAATGTTGCTAATAACTTCTTCAATGTAGTCGTAATATATTTTTCGGTTGAGCCAAAATTACAAAAATATCTCACTTGGCTAAACTTGGTGAAAAAATATCTTCCGCGGACGGTGCTGATGACATGCATCAACAACAAATTACTATTGTAAAAGGGTGGGTAAATGAGGGTTCTCTACCAGCCTTTGATCAACAGTAACAATTTTAAAAAGGTAATATGAAACTTTTAGAAAAAATACAATTAGGCGGTGTCAGCCTAAAAAATAGGATGGCCATGGCAGCGATGACGAGAGGTCGCGCAGACATAAATGGCTTAGTGGGTGATATGACAGTAGAATACTATACCCAAAGGGCTGGCGCAGGTTTGCTGCTTACTGAAGCCATCAGGATCAGTGAAGAAGCTACAGGCAGTCCGCTTACTCCTGGTATTTTCACGGAGCAACAAATAGAAGCATGGAAAAAGGTTACAACGGGGGTACACGATAAAGGCGGTGTTATCATAGCCCAGCTTTGGCACACTGGTCGTATAGGGCACTCTGTAGACAGGAACGGCAAGCTCCCTTTTGCGCCATCACCCTTGCCTATCCGGGGAATGAAGCATTTTACCTCTCAGGGCGTGAAGGATTACGAGATACCTCAGGAAATGACTATCCCAGAAATCAAGCAGACTATAAAGGACTATGGGCAAGCCGCAAAGAATGCGATCGCGGCCGGATTTGATGGGGTTCAGCTACACGCAGCCAATGGCTATCTGCCCAACCAATTCTTGGCGGAAAGTGCCAATCAAAGGACGGATGCTTACGGCGGTAGCATTCCTAACAATACCCGTTTTGTGCTGGAGGTAATGCAGGAGTTAATTTCTGCAGTGGGCAGCGAAAAGGTGGGTATTAAAATATCTCCTTTCCATCCATATGGCGATATTGTGTTGGATGATCCTACTGCTACCTATATACACCTCATTGAAGAGCTAAATAAGCTGGATTTCGTCTATGTAGAGCTCATGCGGCGCAGTCCTCATTTCGCTTCGCCTGAACATTATGGTGCTGACAATGAGATTGAATTCTTTGGCAGGAAGATTCGCCAGACAGTTATCGCTAATGCAGGGTATGACAAGGATTCTGCCGAATCCGAACTTGAAAAAGGGATTGCAAAGCTTATTTCCTTTGGCAAGTTATACATCGCAAACCCTGACCTGCCTGAGCGGTTTGAAAAAAATGCCCCGCTTAGTGATCCGGACAGGGCAACCATGTATGGTGGCGGGAAACAAGGTTATATTGATTATCCACTTTCGAGCGAATAAATTCTGTCCAGAAAAAAAATAATCGAGATTGTAGCAATATTTCAGCTTTAAAACCTAATATCTGCCCAAACAGGGTAATGGTCCGAAAGCTTTTCCTTAACAACATGATAGCGTTCGACATGGAATTTTTGGCTGCAGAAGATATAGTCGATTTGGAGGAAAGGAAGCATTTCGTAGTGGGTCACGCCCCAACCGCTTCCTTTTTCACGAAAGGTGTTTTTTAAGCCGTCGCGGATAAGGTTCACACTGTAGGACATGGGCGTATCGTTGAAATCGCCCATGACGATGATAGGATAGTGTGTGCTATCCATATGGTCTCGTAGCGCCTCAGCCTGTCTGCTGCGGCCTTCAAAGGCATACTTTAGCTTTCTGCCCACTCTTCGTGTCGCGTGCTCCTCATTTGCACTGTGGGAGGGATTTTGGATAAATTCTTTGTCTTCTGTCTGTAAACCGAATGAGCGTAAATGGACATTATAAACCCTAATTGTATCGTTGTTCCGAAGAACATCAGCAAAAATAATCCTGTTTATCCCATATTCGTTTTTGGTAATAGTACCGGAGTTTATGATAGGGAATTTAGAGAAGATAACCTGTCCATAGGCTTCATGCTCACTTTTCATGGCCGGCTCGAAGTAATAATCTTGAAAACCTGCTTCTTCCACGATACGTTTTGTCATCTTTTTGGTTCCTTTTATCTTGGAAAAAAACTCCTGAAAACAAAGTATGTCGGGGTTGGTCTTTTTAACTAAGCTGATGACATCATTTTTAACATCGGTAGCGGGGATCTTGTCGATCTCTGTGAATAGATGCGCATTAAAGGTCATAATGCGCAAGGTGCTATCGAGCTTTTCCGTTCGGTGTTCTTGTTTCCGAAAACCGAGATGTTGGTTTAGCAAATTCCAGCCTAGCAAGATGGGTAGCGCCATCAGTAGGGCATATTTAGGCTTACGCACGAGCCAATAGCATACAAAACCTATATTAAGGAGAAGGATCGGCAGGTATCCCAACCCGAAAAAGGCAATGGGCCAAATGATTTTCGGATTGATGTAGGCCGCAGCATAGCTTAGCAGTAACAGGAGTATCGCAATAATATTGCAAATAAATACTGTCTTACTAAAAAATCCCAGGTCGTTCCTGAAAATATTCTTCTTCGCCATATTACCGTTCGCCATTACTTGCTTTGAAAAGCACTTCTTTTTCCTGTGAAGTTAAGCTTTCATAACCTTCCACCGAAATTTTATCCAAAATTTCATCTACCTCTTCTTGGTTGGGCAGGTCGGATTGATGTCTGTATGTGTATGTTGATTTGGAGATCTTTCCTTTATGGACAACTTTTAATTTGGAACGTTTCCGTAATTGGAAGAATAAGCTGAAGTCATTGCCCTGTTGAAGCGCTCGTGTACATAGGAGCCCCCAAAGGGCAATAAACAGAAAGGTAACGGCGCCGGCCTTGTTGACGAGCCCAATAAATATGACAGAAATTACGACGTAGATCAGGGCGATGTTTTTCAGAGACACATTGCCAAACAGAAATAGGCGTACTTCCGAACGAGGGACTAGAGTCGCTATCGATGCAACGAGTGCACCTAAGGCAAACGATGCGCCTTGAAAGGACAGCTGCGTACTATGCTGAAAAGCGGGAATCATGCCTAGAGCAGGGTAAATAAGGCCCCCAGCAAGAACCGAAGAGATATAGACAAACAAAAATTGCCTTCTGTTTAAAAAGTTAAGAAACGTGTTGCCCATCCAGAATAGCCACAGGCAGTCGAAAATAAGGCTGAGCAAACCCGTATATACAAACGAGTAGCTGAGTATGCTCCAAGGTTGCTCTAAAAATTGTCGGAAAGAAAGCGGTAGCGTTAGCTCATTGGTTACATAATCGTATAAAGAGAAATTGACCAGTCCAATATCTTGGATCAGCTCAAATAGATGAATGACGACAAATAGAAGAATCTGCACCGATATAATATAAGGTACAGGTGATTGACCCTGATAGGTGTCCCGCCAAAATGTCTTTAACACGCTTTCTTTCATCTCATTCTTTTAATGCAACGTCTTAAAATCGATCTATTAGATGAGGTTTATATTCCTCTTCTAATTCTCCATGATTTAATTAAAATATAGCCGAATAATGCCCCTCCTACATGTGCTAAATGCGCGATAGATCCGCCAGCGTTGGAAAAACCTAAATATATCTCAATGAGAATCAAAATAGGAATAAAAACTTTCGCCTTAATAGGAACAGGGATAAAAAATAGATAAAGCGGCATATTAGGATATAAGTAAGCAAAGGCAAGAAGTAGGCCGTAGATAGCTCCTGATGCGCCAACGAGCGGTGTTCCATAAATAGATGCCAAAGTAGAAAATTGCTCTTGGGTGACTTGTAGACTTGATGAAACTCGGTCGTTTAAAAAATCAAATTTCAACAGTGAGGAGGCTTTGACTGTTCCTGCTATTTGATACACTTCGAAAGCTTGTACCCCGTACTGTAAGATTAACGCACCTATACCGCAAATTAAGTAAAAGTTTAAGAAGCGCTTGGAGCCAAAAACATGTTCTATAATAGGCCCGAACATCACCAATGAGAACATGTTAAAGAATATATGGCTAAAGCCGCCATGTATAAACATATACGTTATGATTTGCCACACTTGAAAAAAGGGCGAATCAGGATAAAACACCCCGAAGAACCGGATAGATTGATCAAAGACGGCGGAGCCAATAAAACAAATAATGTTAATGATCAGCAGGTTTTTGACGACAGGTGTTAAATTTGAAAATAAATTATTCATATGTTGTTTGTGGCAAAATTATATCTCGTTCTTAATTTCTATTAAAGCGTTCCATAAGCTCTTGCAAGGTTATGGTGACAATGATTGGTTTACCAAAAATGGAGACGCTGGGCGATTCTGTTGCGAACAGGTTATCGATGAGTTCGGCCATTTCCTGGTTGTCCAGCGAGGTGCCTGGCTTAATGGCGGCATTCTTTGCCAAGCTACGAGCCAGGTTATCCCTCTTATTAAGTTGTAGCGCGTCCTTATTGTTTTTGAAATCTTCCAAAAGTTGCTCCAAGATTTTGGCTTCGTTAATGCCGGAGCCTAAGTCTGCCGGAAGACCGTCCACGATAAAGGTTGTTTTTCCGAATGGGCGCAGTTGGAATCCGAGGGTCTGTATCTCAGGAAGGATATCTTCCATCAGTGCAAAATCAGCGCTGTTTAATTCCACAGTTTGTGGAAACAAGCTTTGTTGGCTTGTGCCTTGGTTGTTTTCCAACTGTTCGATATACTGCTCGTACAGGATACGTTCATGCGCCGCTTGTTGATCAATCAGCATGAAGCCCGAATGTATTTGAGAAACGATGAAGCGGTTGTGCAGCTGAAAAAATTGCTTTTTACTTTCTGTTGAGCTTCCCTTTGAATGCGTACGTTCCGTCGGTGTTGTTGCTCCGGTATCCGTTTCTACGGAGTGTAGCGGCAATTGTTCGGCCGTCTCCTGTTGGGATATCTGATACAAGGTGTCCCAGTTTTGTGGAATGCCCGCTTTCTTTTCAAAGCCCTCTACGTAGGCCGAGCTACGCGATTTTGATGAAGATTTGGCATCTTCAAAAGGGTTGAAATTAGGATTGAACGATATGGTGGGCACCTGAATTTCATCCAAGGGTTTGCTGGTGATCAAGTTTGCGAAACTAGTTTCCTGATCGAAATCCAAGGTCGGAGCTATGTTGTATCTACCGATGGAGCGTTTTATGGCCGAGCGTAGGATGGCATATATCGCTTTGTCATCCTCGTATTTGATCTCCGTTTTTGTTGGATGGACGTTGATATCGATCTTCGCAGGATCAATATCGATGAAAAGTACATACAGCGGAAACGTTTCCGTCGGGAGGATATCCTCATACGCACTCATGACGGCGTGGTTTAGGTAGGGATCTTTGACGAAGCGGTTGTTGACGAAGAAAAACTGCTCACCTCGTGTTTTTTTAGCGTATTCAGGTTTACCGATAAATCCACGCAGCGCAATGATCGTAGTTTCTTCTTCCACGGGCACAAGGCGCTGGTTATAGCTATTTCCGAACAGATGTACGATACGTTGTTTTAACGTTTCGGCCGGTAAATGGAATAGCTCGTTCCCATCGCTGTGCAAGCTGAAGAAGATGCTTGGATGAGCCAAAGCAATACGCTGAAACTCGTCGATGATATGCCGCATTTCCACGGCATTGCTTTTCAGGAAATTGCGACGTGCTGGAATGTTGTAGAAAAGATTTTTTACACATATCGTCGTTCCCGAGGGTAGAGCTTCAGGGTATTGTTTAACGACTTTCGATCCTTCAATTTCTACGATGGTGCCTAATTCATCTTCAACGCGGCGTGTTTTGAGTTCTACTTGGGCAATCGCCGCAATAGATGCCATAGCTTCGCCACGAAAACCCATGGTGCGTATTGCAAAAAGGTCTTCGGCACGACGAATCTTCGAGGTAGCATGTCTTTCAAAACAAATACGCGCATCGGTCACACTCATACCACACCCATTATCGATTATTTGAATTAACGACTTCCCTGCATCCTTTACGATAATCTTGATTTTATCTGCTCCTGCATCAATAGCATTCTCCACCAATTCCTTCACTGCCGAAGCAGGGCGTTGAACCACCTCTCCTGCAGCAATCTGGTTGGCTACCGAATCGGGTAACAACTGAATAATATCTGACATACGAGAACAAAGTTACGAAAATGCTTGCGAATCTGATGCGCCTATACGAAGTTCAAAACCTTGTTCTTTTGTCAAAATAAAGTGTAAGGTCTTGCACGATTCTTGCTGCGTAGTACTAAACTTAATACCTACTTTTAAAATTCATTATGCACACGTTTCCAATCTTTCGCCGTGACATCCCGCGCTATCTTCTCCTGCTCATATCTTTGTTATGGATGTGCAGCCATGCGTTGGGTCAATATACGGTGTCTTCACTGCCGCACCCAAAGAAGCATGATAAAAACGCCTATGTGAGTAATCCAGATGGAATTCTTTCTGCAGGTACCTTGGAGGAGATCAACACGATATCGCGAGCTATTGAAGAACGATCGAGCAGTGAGTATGCTGTTGTGGTAATCAATGACTTTGATGGGCTGGATATTTTTGAATTTGCGCTATCGGTCTTTAACACTTGGGGAATTGGCAAAGACGGCGCGGATAATGGCTTGTTGCTCGTTGTGGCAAAAGATCGACGTGAATATCGGTTCGTGTCGGGCTATGGTCTAGAAGGAATTTTTCCGGATGTATATGTGCATCGGATTGGCGAGAAGTATCTTGTGCCGAATTTTCGAAACGGTGATTACGACGCTGGAGTGCTGGAAGCATCAAGAGCAGTCGAGCAGGCCTTGTTGGCTGATGATGTGCAGGCCGAATTGGAGCGGATGATGCCGGAAGCCAGACCCTACGTGAGTTTCCGCAATGAAAATTTTCTCTTGGCCTTATTCGTCATTGCGCTGTACGCAGGTCTCTATTTTTGGTTAGATCGATTGGGAGTGCAATGGAAAGGTAAGCTGAAATATGAAAAGAAACAGGGTTGTAATGGCTGGTTTGCTTACCTGTTGTTTAGCATCCCCGCAACAGCTTTCACCTCGTTGTTTTTGATGTTGCTTTTCGCTGTTTTCTTGGGCGATATGCAAAGACTGTTCCAGGCGTCAGGAATTCCTTGCCTGTTGGCTCTTTGCGGGAGCTATGTGCTGTTGTTTAAGATATACGAAATTCGGGGGCATATCAAAAAGTCATTCCTCGACGAGGAAAACAAACTCAAAGCGCTCCAACGATTCCAACGGGCAGCGATAGTGCCCTATCTGTTTTCTCCATTGATGTTGTTTAGCTTCTTTGCTTTGTTGCGGAAGTATCGAAAGATGGCGGTACGTTTTGCTGCGCCCGATGATAGTGGGAACTGGGAGCGGCAAAATAGAGATGTAGTGGATTTAAAGACTTTCAAAAGTTACTTGAGTGCAGGACAGCTTAAAGAAGAGTCGTTGGAGACCAAATTTTATGAGGTGTGGATCAATAAGCTGACCAAGGAACGACGTGTATTGAGTTGGGATGGCAAGGCAACCCATGCTGTGTGTCCTTCTTGTGGTTTTAAAACATATAAATTGCGCGATTCTAAGACCCTCAAGGCAGCAACCTATAGCAGCAGCGGACTACGTCAGCTATTTAATCGATGTGCTTTTTGTAAGCACAATGAGGATCTTGGTACGGAAACCATTCCCAAGAAGACACGTAGCTCAAGCAGTAGCGGTGGATCCTCCGGAGGTGGATGGTCGGGCGGCGGTTCGTCTAGCAGCGGTGGCGGAAGCTTCGGTGGTGGATCTTCCGGCGGCGGTGGCGCAGGGGGACGATGGTAGTAAAAAAACAAAAGGGGGCACCCCCCTTTTTGTTTTTTTAATCTTTGTTTTGAATAGCCTTTATAATCCCTTCGAGATTCTCGTTGAAGGATAGCAGCTGTGCAAAGACCTTCTCGTCTTTACCGAGCCCGCCGTGCTTATTATTTTTACGGAAGATCTCGATGATTTCGGTCCATCGTGTTTGTTCGGTTGGAGTCTGTAAGCCAGCAAGCTGCTTTAGTTTAAGCAAGTTACTCTCTGTATCGGCAGTGAGGGTTTGCGATTCACTCTCATAGTGTGCCAATATCACCTGTTCAATCTCTTTGCTGTTCATCATCGGTACGACCTGTGCGACCAACTTGCTCATGTTCCGATATGATCCTTGCATCTTAAATGGCGGTTCGGTGCGGTAGCTATCCTGCATGGCGGCACTACGTATGTAGTTTTGATTTACCTTGACGACCGTGTCTCGGATAGTAAGTACATGCCTTAACACAGCGATGAAATCATCAATTTCCTGTTTAAGGTAGTTGCCTTCCAGGTTTGGAAGCTGCTCGGCAGCCGTTTCTACAAAGTTTATTAGCGTGTAAAAATCAGCGAAAGACTTGCCGGCAATTTTCGCGAGGTAGCTGTTTTCGATGGCTGCATTTTCTACCAAGCTGAGGTTGAACAGGTGCTCGGTGTCACCTATCACATCCCCCAAGTTGTATACATCGGCCCGATTGGCCAACATGTCGGGGATCTGAAATTTAGCGCCGCTCTCGGTGTATGGATTACCGGCCATGACGATACAAAAGCGCTTTCCACGCAGGTCGTAGGTCTTACTTTCGCCGTCAAAGATACCATCGATCTTACGTTGACCATCGGCTAGGGAGATGAACTTTTGAAGGAATTCGGCACTTAAATGCTGGATGTCATCGAGGTACAGCATCACGTTGTCTGCCATTTCAAATGCCAGATTTACCTTTTTGAGCTCTTCGCGTTCGCCCGATGTTTTTGCCTCAACGGGATCAATGGACGTGATATGATGACCGATTGTCGGGCCATTGACCTTGACAAAATGCAGGCCCATGGTTTTTGCGAGGTATTCCATCAGTGTGGTTTTTCCATACCCCGGGGGTGATATCAATAGGAGCATGCCCATGCGTGCGGTACGTTTGTTGTCGCCGGCAGCACCCAGTTGCTTTGCCAAGTTGTTTCCAATTAGTGGAAAATATACTTCATTAATCAGTTTGTTACGGACAAACGAGGTTAAGATTTTAGGCTCAAATTCGTTGATCTTCAATTCCTTTTCGTAGGTTTTGCTGATCTGTTCTTTTAGCTTGGTGAAAGCTCCATAACGTGGTACATCCTCCTTGGCAAACTTGTTTAGTTTTTTGATAAAGTCATGGTAGGGGATGCTGTAGCTTCCGTTCTCTAAGGCGGGATGATTGCCTTTGAGATTTTCTAGATGTATATCCTCATGCGCGAAAACGAGCTGATAGTTATCGTTCGGGAAGAGGAGGGAGGAGGCTGTTTCCGGGATCAAATGCTTCAGCTGCTCTGCATTTTTTTGCTGATCAACATAAGAGTGTAGCCAGTTAAGTGCTAAATAGAAGCGATCCGTGAGGTCAAAATGGTCGCTTTGTACATCGCTTTCAAAATCTTTCTGTGCTTTCTTTTCGCTCAAAAATCTTAAGAATTCCTGACGTAGGTGATCGGCCTGTTCGGCAAGCGCGAATTTTCCATACTGTGTGAACGTTTCAAACAGATACGTTGCCAATTCAGTTGCTTCAACAGTCGTCCCCCCCGTTTGTGTCGGTTTTGCAAGAAACTGTTTCTTGATCTCCTTGATGGCAGATTGGTAGTGGGGAGAGTTTGGAAATGCTTTTAAGACACGATGCGTAGACTGTATCAAACGAGTCAAACGCGTGCGCTCCTCTTCGGGAAGATCATGGTAGAAGAGCTGTGCAGAAGCGCGTAGGGCACCTTCATAGCGTAAGAGCTCCAGCTTTTTGTCCAGCTTATGTAGTGCATGGAATATCGCTAATGCATCGATGTTATGCACGCCTTTCATGTAGCTTTCCGAATATTGCTGTTCTACCGTTTGTGTGATATAGCTTTCCACATCAAAGGCGGATGTTTGTTTTGAGGCCAAAAATGCTTTGTAAGCTAGGTACTCCCCGCGGTAAACGGTTTTGTTTTCCGAGATCAACTCTTGGTCCCAAATGTCTGCGTAGGCCAAAAACTCGTCATTTCGTACTTTTTGGTAGAAACTTGTTCCCGTCAGGTGGTAGAAAAGCTCTTCATTTCTCCTCACCAAGGTAAGGCTCAGCGACTGCTTGTTGACCGTAAATTTATGTTTGCCGAGGGCGATAATGTTTTCGCCATCCACGTAGAGCTCTGACTTGTCACGCAGCGTTCGTAGCGCATCTTCCTGCGATTTCTTGAGCAGGTTTTCTAAATTCTCTGCTTTGGAAACATCGTTCAGTCCTTTTAGTTCCGCGACGAGTTGGCGCACCTTATCGATCATCAGGTCGGCCGCATAAAAGCTCAAGATCTCTTCCCGACTTTTGAAGGTGTTGGATTTGTTTTCGATGTTTTTTAACACACGAAGGCCAATCTGCTCTAGAGCGATGCTGCGCTTATTGATTTGCTCGACAAGCTGTTCGCGTTTACTGTTGAAGGCTTTGATGATTTCATCGCGCTTATCGGCAATTTTGAGGGCAAAGTCGTCAAATTCGGAGAAACGGCTTTCTAGCTCCTCCAGTTGCACCAAAATTTTGGTGTAATATTCTTCTACTTTTTCGGCTGATGAAGAAAGTTCCAGATAATTGGTTACCGATTGTTCCAGCAAAGTGAGCTGTGCAGAAAATTCAGCCGTAGCTTCCTTGCTCTTCAAGGACTGTAGCTTGCGCGTCAGTTGGGCGCGTACCTCATTGAGGGAGGCAAAGATAACCGATATCTTTTCTACAATTTGTGTCGTTTGTGTGGCGTCATCGATCTTGAGGCTATGCAAGATGTCAATCAGTAACTCCAATTCGGTCGATATAGCCAAGTTGTTTTCTTCAATCGCTTTCGCATCAACGGCTTTCTGTATAGCTTCGACCAATCTATGTTGCTCAACCACACGCGCTTCATAGCTGTTGAGAGCATCATCTTTTAAGAGGAACGAGATGGTTTTTTGCGACAACTCCTCGATGATATCGTTTAGGTGAACCAGTATTTTTTCGATCTGCTCAAGATCTACATAGCGAACGCTTTTTAGTTCGATTACTTCGCCTAAATTACGGCGTGCATCAGCGAGTTGGTTGACCAGCTGGTCCAGCTGCGTAATTGTTGTGCTATTGACCGTAAACTGTAATTCTTCCAGCTTCTTTTTTGCCGCTGATAGTCGTTCTTCGGCATGCTTGCGTTGCGCCTGTACTTTGACAAACTCGTCGATGGCCGTGTTGGCAACCTCCCGAATTTGCTTGAGTGGTTGGCCAATGTTTTTTAAAGCTTCGTCTTCGATCCAAAAGTAGGAGTCCAGTAAGCTGGTGGACTTCTTAAGGATATCCTCGTAGAGTCCTTCGTAGCTATCTTCCTTGTACAGCAATTGGATCACTTCCTGTGCTTCGGCCATGGCCTGTACAATCTGCTTGTTGCCGACCTTGTAAAGCGGGTCATTTTTCTTTTCTTCGTTTTCCTTTAGGACGGCCATGTAGGGGGTGTCCCAAATTTGCACCTGATGGTGCCTAGTAGCTTCTGCTTCCGTCCGAAAATAGGTCAAGCTGCCATCTTGAAATATGGTGAAGCCATTACAGATAATGGGTGTTTCGACAGCCTGTTGAATGATGTTGTAGGACATCAGAATGTAGGTGTTGCTTTCCGTTTGCGTAAAGACGTATAAGAAATCCTCGCCATTCGGGGATGCTATCTTGCGTAGGAAGGTAACATTCTCCAGACCGCCGTCGAAGAGTTTGTGTGTGCCGTTCTGCAGGTAATAACCATTGGAAAAGATGATACCTTGGTTGTCCGGCAGTAGGATAGCAGAGTCATTCAGGGATTTGAGGTTAACCACTTCTTTCGTGCGTTGATTGAAAACGTAAGCACGAAATTCTTCCTGATACGGTTTGATGCGTATGGCGATCAGATTGCCTAAATCGGCGTAATGATATTCTGCATCATCGAGCTGCTGATCGAGGTTGGTTACTTTTTCCGAAAAAATACCCTTCCCGCTATCGGTATTGTCCTCGACCTTGAACGTGATATCGCCATGCAATGCTTCGATAAAAACTTTGTCTAGGATTGATACGTGGGGATATTTTCCTAAGCGCCGATCTTCAAGACCAGTTTTTGTCCATTCAAACTCAAACTGATCGGGCAAACGTACCTCATGTATGCTTCGATCATCCTGATAGTGCAGTTTTCCGTCTTTGATAAGCCACTTAAAAGCTTTGAGGTCCGTCGCTTTCTTGCTCGTCTGGAAAATCATGTACAGGTAGTTCTCTGTACGGCGAAAGCGCGCAAATATAGAGTCGCGGTAATATTTATAGAGGTTCTGATAGTCAGCTATAAAGCCAGCATCATGGATAAGATCGAGTGTCTGGGAAATAAATTGGTTGTTCTCGAAGAGGTAGATGCTGAATACATCTTCGAGTTTGATCTCTGAGCGTAGGCCAAAGTGAACGTTGTATCCAAAAATACAGACATTCTCCAAGGCAATGATCCCGCGGGCTACACAGTTGTTGTCCGTGGTGATACGCTGATTTGCTTTCAATACAAACGAGGTTGCATTGAAAATCTCTTTTCTAGCCTCGTTCAGGGTTTGTAACCGCGTCGATAACTCATCTTTCTGCGTCAATAATCGCTTACGGATGATCTCATATGCGCCCGCGTCGAGGCTATTGCTTGTTGCTGTTACTTCGTTGTTTTCTTGCATTCCTATGTAAATCTTGGATTACTTCACCTTAATGACATCGACATTTTTTGCTATGAAGCACTTTTGTTGTCAAGTAAATGATGTTCGGGTGCTTCTTCGCACCCGAACATCATGATTTGTCGCCGGCAAAGCCGGTCATGATATTCTTTTACAAGCTGATCTTTTTGTTGGACACGCCCAAATTGCTTGCTAATGAAAATAGAGAGCTGATAAATCCACTATCTTCTTTATCATCCGAAGCAGCTTGCTGTAATTTTAATAAAGCGGCCGATACGGTCAGATTCTTGATATCGTTGGACGAAATGCCGTACTTATCTGCCAAGCTTTTAATTTTTTCGCCAAGGTCGCCATCGCCATGCTCGCCGATTAGGGAGTTTTTGATATCTGTTGCATGTCTCGAATTATTGATCAAGTGATCGAATCCCTTGGAGTTTGATACTTGACGTACAATGTTTTCGAAGAACATGGTTTCTCCACCTACGATATCGATCTTTGCAGATTTCAATGCTTCCGATAACACATCCGCTTGTGCGGTGGCGATATCTTTCTGAATATTGATATGAGCCATTTCGATGTCGCGTTCTTTTTGCAGCCGCAATTTAAACTCTTCGTGCTCTTTACCCACACCGTCGAGTTGTTTCATTGCAGTAGCTTTCTCTTCGATGCCTTTCGCTTCTGCTAAGGCTTTTTCGCGTACCACTTCTGCCTGCGCTAATCCCTCAGTACGCAATGCTGCCGCTTTCTTTTCGATGATGCTTGCCTCTACAGTGCCTTGCTTTTCTTCGGCTTCTGCTTTTGCAATCATGACTTCCGCTTCCGATAGTCCAATGGCGGCCTCTTCTTTCGCTTGTGCTTCCGCAATAATTTTGCGCGCCTCGGCCTCTTTGGCTGATGCTTCTTTCTTGGCTTCGGCTTCGATCAATAGCTCTTGCGCTTTCTTCTCTGCAATCTGGCGCGAGGCTTCCGCATCGATTACTTTTTTCTCGGCCTCTTGTTCTGCCGCGATCTTTGCGGCTTCTGCCGCTTTAACTGTGGCAATCAAGCGCTCTTCAGCTTCTTGTGAAGCGGCAATAACGCCGGCCTGCTTCTTGCGCTCCACTTCGCGGAATGTTTCGACGTCTTTCACCGATTGCTGCTCTTCGACGACACCTTTCTCCAACTGCACGCGCTCCTTGATTACATTTTGAATGCTCTTCTTTTCGGTCTCAATGGAGCGCTCTTTGTCGATTTGTGCTAGGGTAACGATACGCTCACGTTCGGTAGCTTCCAATGCACGATCTTTTTCTACACGTTCGGTTTCTACGGCGTCGGTGCGTAGCTTCGCTTTTTCGGCGATGATGATCTGGCGCAGTTTGTTTTCTTCTTGGATAGCGAGTTGTTCTTCGGTGGCGATGCGCACAGTTTCTGATTTCAGGCGCTCTTCCTCACGAACTTTGGTGATCTCGGCGTCTTCCCTCGCTTTGATGTTATCAATCTCTCGGCGTTGTTTCTCTTCTTTTTCAGCCAACTGTCTGTCAAGCTCCAAGATGGCTTCGCGCGCCTCTACGTTTTGCTTGCGGATCACTTTCTCTTCTTCACGTCGGATGAGGTTGGCATTGATGTTTTGTTGTGCCGTAAGTTCCGTGATTTTCTTGATACCGGCCGAGTCCAAAATGTTATCTGGGCTTAAGAACTTAAGTTCTGTTTGTTCGAGGTAGTCAATGGCGCAATCGTCCAAGATATAGCCGTTCAGGTCTGTGCCGATGATGTTCAGGATCTCTTCGCGGAACTCACGCCGGGCTTCATAGAGTTCGATGAAGTCGAATTTCTTGCCTACGGTTTTCAATGCTTCGGAGAATTTGGACTCGAAGATATTTTTTAATGTTTCCGGTTCGCTGGCGCGATCACAACCTAAGTTCTGTGCGACGTTGATCACGTCGTCAACGGATTTGTTGACGCGCACAAAGAAAGCCACTTTGATGTCTGCACGGATATTGTCTTTACAGATCAAGCCGTCGTGTTGCATACGTGCGATTTCGATCTTCTTGACGGAGATATCCATGATCTCCATTTTGTGGAATACAGGTACCACATACATTCCTTTGTTGAACGCTACCTTGGAGCCTCCCACACCTGTTCTAACAATGGCTTTTCCCTGGGGGATCTTTTTGTAGAACATGCTGAGTACTACAAAAAATGCTAGAATGAGGAATACGACTACGCCTACGGCGATCAAAACTAATCCCGTGAGTCCGTCTACAAATAATAAAGTGCTGCTTGTCATTGATTAAGATAATTTAGATGCTGTGTAAGTTTATTTCTTTTTTAACGTAATAGATTTTTTTATCGGCTGTTTCTCCACTGATCACCACCAGGTCATCATAGGCGATTTTATCGCCATTATGGCTTCTCACAGGCAGACGTATCACATCGCTATCGATAATGATCTCGACAGAGCCAATACGGTCTCCCTCAATGGAGGTGCGCATCTTTCCTGTCCGTCCTAAAAAGTCGTGGGGCTCTTCACCGGTGTAGCCCACCTTTTTGTAGAGCTTGGCCACCGGTATGGTGACGTAGTGCATCAGCAAATAGGTCAGTATAAAGATGGGGATCAATACCAAGACGGATTTCCATCCGAACTGGGTGAGGTTCCACGCCAAGGAGGAGGCGATGGTGATTAGCCAGCCGATAAATTTGAACAGCGTGACAATAACCATAAGAGGTGCTTTTCCAATATTGATAAAGTTCATCGCTTTAGAGAGTAATGAGGGCTCGCCATCGCTTTGCAAATCGGCATCGTCGGGGCTGTCCACCTCGTGGACGTCTGCACCGTCGAAGTCGATGTTTGCATCTGCATCGCCAAAGTCAAAACCATCACCCATCAGCATCGTGAACAGCCAATAGAGTAGGGAGATGGCCGTCAATACCGTCATGATGGCATTGGGTAGCGGATTAAATAGCAAATGTAAGATAGCGTCCATGTGAACTGAATGATTTAGTTAAGGGATCTTTTAAATGTATAGTGAAAGGTCCATGATGTTCCACTCACCGCGAGGTCCTGCATGCCGACAAGCTCCCACCCTTCTTGGCCGAGCGCATTCAGTATTTTGTCCAACTCCTCTGGATCTAGTTTCGTTTGCCAAAATCCCTTTGGCTCTACTTTTACGGTTTTGTATTCGAATCTTTTCATAGTTAGTCAATCCCCATTTGTTTTTTTAATGCTGTTAATTCGTCCTGCACAGCTTTCTGTTCGTCGGGCAGTTCTATTTTGTTTTGGGCCATCTCGGCGTAAGCCTCTGCAAGGGCTTCGTCATTCGCTACCTTATTTTTCACCCGTTGCAACATGTCTAATGTGCTGTTGCTGTCTATGTTTGCCATCTGTTGGTTGGCTAAAGAAGCAGCCTCGTTTACCTGTTGCTTGGCACGCAGGGTCGTCAGTTCTTTTTCCCATTTACTGATGTTGAGCTGCAGCACCTCGATGTGTTTGTTGATCTCTTCCCGTTTCGCGGTATGCTCGCTGATCTCTACGTGCAATTCCTGTGTTTCTTTCACTATTCTTTTTTTGATCAAAAGAGCCTCTGCAGCTAGTTTTTCGCTTTGTTGCGTCGTCAACTCACCAGTTTGCGCTTTGGTTAGTGCCACTTTAGCCTTTTCTGCCATTTCTGCAGCTTGCTGTTCTTTTTCGAGGATCAGGTTTTCGCTTCGGATAATGGACGCCCTAATTTTGGCGGCTGATTCTGTTGTGTCGTGCAGTTGTTTTTTCATGTCGCGGATTCCCTGTTCGGTAAGGCTTATCGGATCTTCCATCATGTCCACGAGCGCGTGTATTTCTGCTTGTCCTATCTTTAAAAGTCTTTTGAAAATATTCATCACGTTATGTTTTTGAAAATTGTATAAGTTGTTCATAGTATTCGCTCAGCAACAATGATAAAGAGTTCACGGCGGCATCGAATTCGTTTTGATCAAGATTGTGCACTTGTAGCGTATAACGATAAATGACCTTCTTGCCATCTTCGGTCAGTGCAAATCCACCATGGATGATATCCCTGTTTTTAATAAGTAAAGACTTAAAGATTTCCAAGCGATCTTCAGCCATCGTGAAAAGATACAATTCAAAGATGATGACAGGAGGAGCAACCCCGATTATAAGGTTGCGAATTCCGTCAGCATCGCTTTCAATTACGAAGAGGCCGTCATGCTCATCTTTTTTGCTGACGCTGAATCCGCTGTTTTCTATATATTTTTCAATCTTATTAAAGTACATTGGCTAATTAAATTGTATATTTGCTTATATTCTTTGCATAAAGATATGTAATGCAAAATTATTTTGCAAATAAATTGACAACATATTTTGAAAATAATTTAAAATGAGCCAGATTGGGAATAATATAAAGAAGCTGAGAAACGTGAAAGGGCTAAGTCAACAGGCTTTTGCAGACCTATTTGGATTAACGAGAGGTAATATTTCCTCTTACGAAGAACTGCGAGCAGAGCCGAAGATTGAAATTATGTTACAGATTGCAAAATATTTTAGCATACCAATTGCGGAATTGTTGCAGAAGCAGCTTACTGTAAATGAAATTCTGAATTTTGAAGATTATTTTCCCATTGAATCCGTTTCCGAAGATGTGGGCAGCTTGTCCAAGATTCCATTTTTGGATCGTGAGTATTTCCGACAGTACGATTCCATGGAGCAGTTGATAGAAAAGCGACCTCTGATACATTTGCCTCTTGATAGCAAAAATAAATTTCTAGCGGTGGAGAATAGTTCTTTTATTCCACATCCGGCGGGATTTGCTTTTGAGGAGCATATGATTTTATTTTTTGAACAGGTTACGGTCGATATCTTGCACACCCTCGGCGATCATTTTGGGTACTTTGATGGAGATACGCCATTCTTCGGTCGGTATGAGCTGGCGGGTAAAGAAATTGCGCTGGTTCTGAATGATTGGAAGAAGGAAGTGTACAGTGCCGAAACGGAGTCGCACTTCTGGAAGCTGTTCGGAAAATTTGAACGGGTGATGTAGAAAATAGGGAGATGGCTTAAGCCATCTCCAGTTTTAAAAATCGTGCTGTTTCGTTCTTCTTCTGTTTGATCAAATCCTCCGGCAGGCCGGCAAACATCAGCTGGCCACCGTTTCTACCGCCTTCCGGGCCCATGTCGATCACCCAATCCGCCGTTTTGACCACATCCAAATTGTGCTCAATTATGAGTACGGTATTGCCGCGGTCTACTAAGCGGTTGATGACCCCCAAAAGTACGTTTACGTCTTCAAAATGAAGTCCAGTTGTCGGTTCATCGAGAATATAGAATGTATTTCCGGTATCTTTTTTGGATAGTTCGGTCGCTAATTTCACCCGTTGTGCCTCGCCTCCAGAAAGTGTGGTGGAAGATTGTCCGAGGGTGATGTAGCCAAGACCAACATCTTGCAAGGTTTTTATTTTCCGGTAGATAGAGGGGATGTTTTCAAAGAAATCCACAGCCTCATCAATGCTCATATCCAATACGTCTGAAATCGATTTTCCGCGATAGCGTACCTCCAACGTTTCCCGGTTGTAACGTTTCCCTTGGCAGGTTTCGCAAGGTACCTGCACGTCGGGTAGGAAATTCATTTCGATAATTTTCAAGCCGGCACCTTGGCAGGTTTCACAACGTCCACCTTTCACGTTAAAGGAGAAGCGTCCCGGTTTGTAGCCTCGGATCTTCGCTTCGGGTAGTTGAACATACAAGGTGCGGATATCCGAAAACACTCCGGTATAGGTAGACGGATTTGATCGCGGTGTGCGTCCAATCGGACTCTGATCGATCTCGATTACCTTGTCGATATGCTCCAGACCTTCGATAGATTTATAGGGCATCGGTGTTGTTTTCGCTCGGAAGAAGTGTTTGTTGAGTATGGGGTACAATGTCCCGGTGATGAGGCTGGACTTGCCCGATCCCGAAACGCCTGTTACCAAGATTAATTTTCCTAATGGGAAATCGACGCTGACGTTCCGCAAGTTATTTCCGGCGGCCCCTTTTAAAGAGAGTGTTTGTCCGCTGCCAGCGCGCCGTTCTTTAGGAATCGCTACCTCTCTTTGCCCATTGAGGTAGCTTGCCGTCAGGGAGTCGGCTTTCATAATTTCTTTCGGCGTACCCTGTGCCACTACCTGCCCGCCATGTACACCTGCTTCAGGCCCCATGTCGATGACATAGTCCGCATGCAGGATCATGTCTTTATCATGCTCTACCACCAAGACGGAGTTGCCGATATCGCGTAAGTTCTTAAGCGAGTTGATCAGGCGTTCGTTGTCGCGTTGGTGCAGCCCGATGCTGGGTTCATCCAATATGTAAAGTACATTGACCAATTGCGAGCCAATCTGTGTGGCCAAGCGTATGCGCTGTGCTTCTCCTCCCGATAATGTTTTTGAAGAACGATCGAGGGTAAGGTAGCTCAATCCGACATCTAGCAGGAAACCGATGCGTGCACGTATCTCTTTCAATATCTCCGCGGCTATGGTGTTTTGGCGTTCATTGAGGCGCTCTTCAATACCGTCAAACCATTCTTGCAGGCTGTTGATATCCAGTGCCGACAGTTCGGAAATATTTTTGTTGTCGATTTTAAAATGCAGGGACTCCTCCTTTAAACGGGCGCCTTTGCAGGAAGGGCAGGTCACCCTTGTGCGGAAGTCGTCCAAAGCGGGAGCATCATCGCTGCTTTTGCCATTGATTTCTTCCAACATCTTAAAGATACCGGAGAACTGCACGTTGTATTCGCGGGACCCATAGCTGCCATAAGAAACGGTCAGGCTCATCGGCTCTTCTCCTCCAAAGAGTAGCATGTCGAGCTGTTCATTGCTCAATTTCTCTATCGCAGTGCTGAGACTAAAATCCATTTTTTTTGCCACGGCTTTAATCACTTGGAATGTCCAGGATTCGCGAGCAGGTCCCAATGGTAATATTGCCCCTTTTTGTATGCTAAGCTTTTTATCGGGCACGACAATGTCTTTGTCAATCTCGAAGATGTAGCCTAGTCCGTCACATTTAGCACAGGCACCATAAGGCGAGTTAAAGGAAAACGTGTTTGGCTGCGGTTCGTCGTAGGAAATACCAGATTCAGCATCCATCAGATAGCGACTGAAGAAGTGCTCGCGACCCTCTTTGTTTGCAATCTTGATGATACCCTTGGCCGTCTTCATCGCCTGCATGACGGATGTATATAGCCTTTTGCGATCGCCTTCGGAAGCGTAGAGCCTATCCACCACGGTTTCGATATCATGTATCTTATAGCGGTCGACCTGCATCTTGGGTGCGATGTCCAAAATCTCGCCATCGACGCGAACTTTGGTGTAGCCTTGTTTACGGATCTGTTCAAAAAGTTCGCGGTAATGCCCTTTTCGGCCTTTCACAACGGGAGCCAAAATGTATATGGGCTCGTCTTTGAATTCTTCCATGATCTTCTCGACAATCTGCTCCTCCGACATGCGTTGCATGAGCTTACCCGTTACATAGGAGTAAGCCTCGCTTGCTCGCGCATACAGTAAGCGCAAAAAATCATAGATTTCCGTGATGGTGCCTACTGTAGAGCGCGGATTTTTGTTGGTAGTTTTTTGTTCGATGGAAATTACCGGACTTAAACCGGCAATCTTATCTACGTCGGGACGCTCCATTCCACCCAAAAATTGTCGACTGTAGGCGGAAAAGGTTTCCATATAACGGCGTTGTCCTTCGGCATAAATAGTGTCGAAAGCCAAGGATGATTTTCCGCTACCGCTCAACCCTGTAATCACCACCAATTCATTGCGGGGGAAGCTTACATCGATATTCTTGAGGTTGTGCGCACGCGCACCAAAGACTTCAATTTCGTTCTGTTCGCCTAAATCTATATGCTTACTCTGCTTGGAGGAACTCATGCTCTTTTGTTCTGGATTTTGCAAGTTACAAAGGTACAGAAATTTAAGCGGAGTAGGGGCAAGAGGTATGGCCGAAATAATAAATTTTGATTTTTAGATGATAGGTGAACTCTTTGGCCATTAATTTGTATTATTGAGGTATAGCACGGGGAAATCATTTTGAGAAAACTAGACCTGACAAAGCAAGAAAAAGAGGTAGTGGAACATGCGTTGGCCTATTGGAAGGATCATGCTATGTTGGACGGGCACAAGGTGGACGAGCTCAAGATGAGTATTGAAGAGAAGGGGTTCGAATGGAAGATTCTCGCCCGCTATGCCTTTTGGGTTGCTCTGGTATCTCTTGTGTTTTCTGTACTTTCCTTATTTGCCGACGATGCGTTGGTGCGCTTCGTGGAACAGTTTTATGAAACCCCCAACATTGTTTTCTGTCTGTTCTTTGCCGGATTAGCAATTCTGTTTTATATGCTTGGCTTCCGCAATAAAAAGAAATATCCGGAGAAGGCATTCTCCAATGAGACAATGATGCTGGCAGGATCCTTTTCTACGGCAGCTTGTATTGGTTTCTTGGGGCAGGTGCTCGATCGCAGCACCAGCCAGTATACGCTGTTATTTCTACTCTCCATTGTTATCTATGCAGTTTTATCGGTCACGCTAAATTCTAAACTTATTTGGGTTTTCACGCTGGTGGCGCTCGGAATTTGGTTTGCCACCGAGACCGCCTCTCACAGTAACTGGGGGTTTAAATTTTGGGGAATGAATTACCCCTTGCGATTCACGCTATTCGGCTTGTTGTTGACAGCCTTTTCCATTTGGGGGCAACCGCAGGTGAAAGTGCTACAACCTTTTCAATCGACCAGCTATGTAGTGGGGCTGTTATACAGTATGATTGCCCTCTGGTGCTTGTCTATTTTTGGGAACTACAGTAGTTTCGACGCTTGGACACAGGTAAGGCAATATCATATCCTGTATTGGGGTGTATTAGCTGTGGCGCTGTCCTTGGGCTTGGCGCTATATGGTATGAAAATGAAAGATTCCGTATCGCGTGACATAGGTTTCGTTTTCTTCATTTTGAACCTATACACGCGATTTGTAGAATATCTTTGGGATAATATCAACCGGACGATCTTTTTCCTGCTGCTGGCCGTATCCTTTTGGTTTGTGGGGCGATGGGCCGAAAAGATATGGAGTAAAGATCAGGTTAACCGAAGTTAATGCTGTAGGTGATATCTACGCCGCCAGCCGCCAACATATCATGTACCGAACAGTATTTTTTGACGGCTAATTCAGCTGCTTTTTGCGCCTTCTCTTCGTCGATTTTTCCGATTAGTGTGAATCTAATGTGAATGTGGGTGAAGATATTTGGTATCTCTTCGCGGCGTTTTCCTTCCACCTCTACTTGGATGTCCGTAATTTCCTGCCGCTGTTTTTTAAGAATGCTGCTTAGGTCGAATACGCTGCAGGAGCCTAGAGCCATCAGCACCAGTTCCATCGGGCGGACGCCCTTACCTTCCCCACCAATACTTTCCGATCCGTCGATGTTTACTTTCACGCTGGAAAGCTCACTCGATGCTTCAAAATGTACCGCTTCGTTTTTGCGATTTAAGTGTATTTTCATGCCTGTTAGAGTTTAAGAGTCTTGCGAAAAGCTAGAGATGTTTCGACTGTGCTGCCGCCAGCTTTTTCTGAAAAGACCTTTGTTCAAAGATAGGCTTTCTAGATAATAAAAGAAAGTTACGATAGCTGTTCTGACGAACATGTTTTGGTGTGCCAACGAAAATGCATACAGATTCTACGCTGGGTCAACAATCGCAAAAGCCCAGCCGTTCTTAGGAGCTGGGCCATTTGCCATGGTATGCAGGTGTGTCGTTTTACGAATTATGGAAATTTAACACCGCGATACTGTGTTGCATCAACTTTAGGGATGCTACTGCGGTACTTGGCATTGATGGCGTCAATAAATAGGTTGGCGATAAGTGCATTGCCCATCGGGGTAAGATGTATGCCATCCAAAGAGAAAGCATTGCCGGTAATAAATGAGGCATTAACACCTACGCCATTATACATAATCCCGGGGCTTTTTACACGGTTTAAGTAAGCTTGCGCATCGGCTAAAGCCAAGTTTTTGTTATTCGCCACCGTTTTGATGATATCGTTAAAAGCCGTTACCCGTGCGTTGATCTCGGCGATCTCGTCTTTGTCTAAAACAAATCGATCTGCTAAAGGGTTTAGCTGGATTAGGCCGTAGCCCGGTATGCCGTTACTTGTTTTTCCAAGTGTGTCTGTAGGGAAGGTTAGTGTAAACAGATCTTCGCTTGTCGCTTCTCGTGGGCCGGTTGCCGTTTGTATATAGATCTTGGTAAACTGTCCACCCGTGCTGGCGGATACACCAGCCTCTAGTCGCGCTGTGGTAACGGTGTTGAAGTAGGGGATGCTGGTGACCGTTGGAATAGTCGCCACCACACCTTTCTGGTTGTTTTCCGTCAGCTTATTGATGAAATTATTGTATAGGGCATTAAATGTGTTGACGCTGGTCAGCGTAGTTGTAGGATCCTGTGGGTTTTGCACGGCGCCGTTCATCGCATAGCCCAAAACATCATTGTTGCCCAGCCAGAAGCTGAAAAAGGTATGGTTTCTGCTGCCTGTAAAGTCGAAGTACGTTCTTTGGTTGACCTCGGCATCGGTAAGTAGGCGTTCAAAGTACATGTTCAGGGCACCGAATTGCGGAGCAAAAGCCAGATCAAGGCGCATACCGGGAACGCCCAGGTTTTCGATTTCTCCTGAGAATTTCGTCAATCTGTTCTGGCTTCGATAGGCGAGGTTACTGGTTACATTAGTCATCTGTGGTTGCCCGTCCACCAAGGCTGCCAATTGCAAATAGCCCGACCCGTTGCGTTGATCTTCTGAAAATAAAGGACTGCGAAATTCGCCTCCTCCGACATGCTTCAGCTGCTCGGCAATCAGGTTTGGGTAGGCAACGCCCTGTCCTTCGAGGTAGAGGCCGCCATCAGCAAATCCCGCGGTGAGTGAATTTCCAACAGCGATGTATTTTGTAAAGTTTGCTTCTCCTGCCTGAGCTTCAAAGCTATCTATTTCTGGTTTACAGGAGGCGGCCAAAGCCAGTGCTGCAAGACCTATATAAAGCGGTGTATAGTTAAATGCTCTTTTCATGTTGATTACCATTTATAAGTTAGTGATATACCTGGCGCATGGATGTTCGTTTTGTACGTTCCGGAGAGACCTGTCGCGGCGCTCGTAACAGAACGTTCCAAGAGGCGCTGAAAGACGTAAGCCCCGGTGATGTCCCAACGGTCGTTGATGTCATAGGTGAACCCCACGGATCCCATCACGCGATTATTGTCCGGTGTTTCGGGCGATACATACGGGCCTTGCACCGGCGTATACACGTAGCCTGCCCCGGCACGAAGTGCGAGATGATCGGTTGTTTGATAGTTCACGCCCACCTTTCCAGAAAAGGCATTTTGGTAGTTTTTAACTTGTCTAGTGTCCTGTAGAAGCGGGGTGTTGTCTTGATAATCGAAAACCAATTCTTTGTAAATGTCGTAGCCAATCAATGTAGCATCTGCAGCGATGTCTAATTTCTCCCCTATAGGAAAGGCTAGTCCAAGGTTGAACGAAGCAGGCAAGGGTAGTTCCGCATCAAAGGTTGTGTTGGGGAAGGATGCTGCTACTGCCGCTGGTACCGTAAATTCGGCATCTCCATCCCGCAGTTTGGTGACAACCTTCGATCGATAGCTTAAAGATATGGCAAATTCGTTTTCCAAATGATAATGCACGCCCACATTAAAGCCCATACCGGTACCAACTCCCGTTAGCTGTGCTTGTGCAGCTTGTCCATCCGTATTCGCAACTGGTAGGGAGCGCGACAGGTCAACCTGTCCAAAATTGTACACGAAACCACCACCGATACCGAAGTTTTCGGTGATTTTGAAGCTCAGGGTGGGCTGTATGAATATCGCGCGTAGCTGCAAATGGTTCAGCTCATAACGCCCTGGCCATTCATTGCCCCAGTCCACAGATCCACCGAAAGGTGTGTATACACCAATACCGGCTTTCCACCAGCTGTTGCTTGGTCCGAAAGTAGCGAAGGCGGCGAAGGGAGGTGTGATCTTAAACTTGGTGTTGTATACATCGCTACTGCCGCGTTCTTGGAAGGCAGATCGGTACATTACGCCGCTAGCACCCACGGTGATGGCATTGTGATCCATTTTCGATAGGGCGCCTGGACTATAAAAAATAGAGGCTTCATCGATAAAAAGCGCAGAGCCGGCGCCCGACATCCCAACGGCTTTTTGACTTTGTGTGTTTACTTGCGACCCTTGTGCCCATAGAAGGCTGGGGCTGGCTAGCATCAATCCGAGTAGTAATCTTTTCATACAAATACTTTTTGGTTAGCGGATTTTGTACAATTAAAATAATATGCTAACATAGTATTTTAAAAACAAGAAAGCAAATTTTTGGCTAAAATAAATAAATCGTTTTTAGCGGATTTTAATCTCTCATCTCGATGGCGAAGAGGTTTTTAACAAAAGTTCTTTCTTTTACTGATGTACGTATTTGCGCTGGATCCAATGGTGCAAAAATCATTCCCGAAAAATTGAAAAATTAATTTTTGACTAGTATTTGGGGTTGTGAATCACATTTCTTGGCAATCATGATTTTTGTGTTGGCACCTTACTTATAGACTTATAGGTATCCGCCTAGTTTTGGCGGTGTGTCGCAGAAAAATTAAAAAACATATTAAAGTACTAGACTAAAAAATTTAAATTTGCTCATCATGGAAAAAGATCAATCTAAAATTATTCGGGAACAGGTGCCGCGTTCAGCAACACGAGAGCATTCCGTTCCGTTATATTTGACATCAAGTTTTATTTTCGATAGTGCAGAACAGGGGCGTGCCATCTTTGCAGAGGAAGAGGAGGGGATGGTTTATTCACGCTATGCAAATCCAAATACCACGGAGTTCATTAACAAAGTGTGCATTATGGAGCGGGCTGAGGCAGGTTTAGCTTTTGCATCAGGTATGGCAGCGGTGTTTGCATCTTTCGCGGGGTTCATCCGCAACGGTGATCATATCGTTTCTTCACGGGCGATCTTCGGATCTACGCATCAGCTGCTCACGCAACTTTTTCCGCGTTGGGGCGTGACACATACCTATGTGGATGCGATCGACAACGAAGCTTGGGAAAAGGCGATACAGCCAAACACCAAGATTGTTTTCTTGGAATCGCCTTCTAACCCCGGGTTGGAATTGGCCGATCTTGCATTTTTGGGGGAGCTAAAAGTAAAGTATCCGCATATCATCTTCGCTATCGATAATTGCTTTGCTACACCTTATCTTCAGAAACCGTTGGACTATGGTTTCGATTTATCGATACACTCGGCGACCAAGTATATGGATGGTCAAGGACGCGTGTTGGGTGGTGTCATAGTCGGTAAGCAGGAGCTTGTTGATCAGCTGATGTTCTTTATACGACACACTGGTCCGGCGATGTCTCCGTTCAACGCCTGGGTGTTGTCTAAAAGTATTGATACGTTGGGTTTGCGGATGGATAGGCACTGCAGTAACGCGCTGGCACTTGCCGAAACCTTGGAGAAGCATAGCGAGATTGTGGATGTCAAATATCCATTCTTGCCTTCTCATTCCCAGTACGAATTGGCTGTTAAGCAGATGAAAGCCGGTGGTGGGATCGTGACTTTCGAGGTGGCGGGAGGTAAAGAGAGGGCCTATAGGTTCCTCGATTCCCTAAAAATGATTCTATACACTTCCAATTTGGGAGACGCGCGCTCGATTGCGACTCACCCTGGATCTACTACGCATTCAAAATTGTCGGAGGAAGAGCGCCTTAATCTGGGTATCAAGCCGGGAAGCATCCGACTTTCGGTCGGTATTGAAGACAAGGATGATATTATTGGTGATATTTTGCAAGCACTTGAGGCGACGAAAAGTTAAAACCATAAAAAAGGCGGGGAAACCCGCCTTTTTTATGGTTTTAACTTTTCGTCATCTTTACAGTGCAGCCAACGCTTTTTCATAGTTGGGCTCTTCCGTTGTCTCGGCTACCTGCTCGGTGTAGAGCACCTGCCCATTCTCATCAATCACGACCACGGAGCGGCTTAATAAGCCTGCTAAGGGGCCATCTGCAATTTTTAGTTGATAGGCGTCCGAAAAATTACTGTCTTTATACTCGGAAAGAGAAACGACATTTTCGATTCCTTCTGCCGCGCAGAAACGTCCTTGTGCAAAGGGTAGATCACGAGATATACATAATACCACCGTGTTGGCTAACCCCGCTGCTTCTTCATTAAATTTGCGTACCGACGCGGCACAAGTCCCGGTATCCACGCTAGGGAAGATATTCAGGATGATTTTCTTTCCTTTGAAATCACTTAAGCCTTTTTCAGAAAGATCTCCTGCGGTTAATTTAAAATCAGGTGCGGCTGAGCCAACTGCTGGCAATTCACCTTGGGTGTTTACCGCTGTACCTTTGAATGTTATTGTTGCCATTTTTTACAAATTTGAAATAATGTGCATTAAGATACGAAATATAATCAACATAACAGGTGTGTTTCCCGCTTAATAGGCCATTATGCTAGCTGTAGGATGTTTGTTCGGGAACGCGGCGAAGTGGGGGGGCAAGCAAAGTATTGTAATATTTTTATGGTGTTCCGTATTGGTTTAGCGGCTGTTGAATGGTTTTTTTTTGATCTCAGCGACGTTGTTGCCAAATTTGTTTGTTTTCTGAAGTCTCAAAATAGATATGCTCGGTTTTTTCTCAGGAAGACGCGTTTAATATCTCGTCAATTATTATTATTTTCACCAATTCAAGTAAGCTATCATGAAAAGATATAAGACCTTTTTGTTTTCGTTAATGTTGCCGCTGTGTTTACAGGCACAGGAAGAACCTAAGCCCTATGGCGTATTGCCTTCTGAACGTCAATTGCGTTGGCATGAAATGGAAACTTATTGTTTGATACATTTTACACCAACGACCTTCCAAAATAAGGAATGGGGTTACGGGGACGCCGACCCCGAGATTTTCAATCCGCAGCATTTTGATGCGGCACAAATAGCCAGCGCTGCTGCAGCAGGCGGATTTAAGGGGCTGATATCCGTCGCGAAGCATCACGATGGATTTTGTCTATGGCCCACTGCGACGACGAGCTACAGTATTGCGAGCTCCCCCTATAAGAACGGCAGGGGTGATATGGTGAAGGAATTCATGGACGCAACACACAAACAGGGCATGCAGTTTGGAGTGTATCTGTCGGCATGGGATAGAAACGACGTTCGCTATGGGACGCCGGCCTACGCAGATGCCTATCGGGCGCAGCTGACGGAACTGATGACTCAATATGGAACCCTCTTCACCTCATGGCACGATGGTGCCAATGGCGGCGATGGGTATTATGGGGGAAGAAATGAAAAGCGGACAATAGATCGTACCACGTACTATGCTTGGAACGAGAAAACGTGGCCTATTGTAAGGGAAAAACAGCCTATGGCCATGATTTTTTCCGACGTGGGACCTGACATGCGTTGGGTAGGGAACGAGCATGGCGTTGCGGATGAAACCAGTTGGGCAACCTTTACGCCCAAAGGCATCGATGGAAAGCCGGCTGTTCCGGGACAATCCGATTATTCGGAGTCGCCTTCAGGAACACGTAACGGTAGCCATTGGATTCCAGCGGAATGTGATGTGCCACAACGTCCGGGGTGGTTTTACCATGCCGATCAAGATAGTAAGGTCAAGACACCAGACGAGCTTTTCGAGATTTACTTGAAGTCAGTCGGCCGCGGAGCCAACATGAATCTTGGACTTGCGCCTATGCCGGATGGCTATTTACATGCAAATGATGTAAAGTCGTTGAAAGCATTTGGTGAAAAAATTAAGGCCACTTTTTCGACTAATCTGGCAAAAGGAGCGCAGGTTACGGCATCCAATGTACGTGCAAATTCGGATAAATTTGGACCGAAATGGATATTAGACGAAGACCGATATAGTTATTACGCTTCGGACGATGCGGTTTTGAACCCGACTTTGACCTTGACGTTGGACGGCGAAAAAACGTTCGATATCATTCGTTTACGTGAGAATATCAAACTAGGACAACGTTTGGATAGCGTCTCTATAGCAGTTTACAGAGAGGGCGTCTGGAAACATTTGGCATCAGCAACAAGCGTGGGAGCAAACAGGTTGATCAAATTAGCGCAGCCTGTGAAAGCTTCGAAGCTTCAGGTCAAACTATATGCGCCGGTAGCGCCTACGTTAAGTGATTTCGGATTGTTCTCCGAATTTGTAGAGGATTTCGCTTACGATCAATCGAATTCAGCGCAGCGCAGGTTGACTACAGCAGAGTTTAGCATAAAGAATCTAAAAGGTCTTCCCAAGGCTATGGATGGTAAGACCGAGACATTTGAAGCGATTAGTTCTGGGGCTACTGCAGTTGTCTTTGAGTTGAAGCAGCCTGTTTCGGCCATCGGATATTTGCCTCGGCAAGATGGTAAAACCGATGGTGTCGTTTTGCGCTATGAAGTGTCAATAAGTGACAATGGGAAACGGTGGACACCTTTGAAGGCTGGCGAATATGCAAATATCAAAGCGAATCCGATCGAACAGGTTGTTTATTTTGATAAGCCTGTATCGACTAAATTTCTTCGGTTTGTGCCTAAGGAAACGGTCGGGGGAACTTTTTCTGTAGCCGCTTTCTCTTTTTTAAAATAGATGATAATGATGGTACGCTATCTAATTTTATTGCTGCTTGCAGCTGGATCTTTTGTAGATGCGGGACTGAAAGGGCAGTCCTTGACCATGTGGTATAGCCAGGCTGCTGAACGATGGGAAGAGAGCCTTCCTTTGGGCAATGGCCGAATAGGCATGATGCCAAATGGAAAGGTGCATGATGAGTCCATTGTGCTCAATGAAATTTCCATGTGGTCGGGAAGTCCAGAAGATCCTAATAATTATGAAGCATATCAAAGTGTGTCGGACATACAGCAACTGCTGCTTGCTGGAAAAAATGATGAGGCCGAACGTCTGGTCAATAAAAATTTTGTTTGCCGGGGTGCTGGTTCTGGTTACGGGAACGGAGCAAATGTTCCCTACGGCTGTTTTCAGAATTTTGGTTATCTGAATTTTTTGCATAGCATTTCCGGAGATATTTCGGCATACAAGCGCACGTTGGATATTTCTCGCGCGGTGTCCACTACCTCCTTCCTTGCAGATGGCATACAGTATTTGCGGGAGTATTTTACATCATTTGATCAAAACATAGGGGTGATCCGTCTGACGGCGAGCCAAAAAAAGGCGATTAGTTTTGCAACCCATTTTTATCGAGACGAGCGCGTACAGGATATGCAGGTGTCGGAAAAAGAGTTGAACTGGAAAGGGGTCTTACCTGATGGAAAAGGAGGAGACGGGCTAAAGTTTGCGGGGCGGGTTCGGATCGAAGCAAAAGGGGGGACCCGTCAGGTATATGACAACCAAATCATCATCAAAGATGCCGATGAGGTGTTGATTTATTTTACGGCATCAACAGATTATTATGCACATGATCCGGTACAAGCGAATCAAGATATCCTTCAAGGGGCGGATCAATGGCGGTTCAAGAAATTATTGGCGCATCATCAACGTAGATATAAGCAGGTATTTGATCGCGTTTCGCTGAATCTGAAAGATGCGCAAAGCCGGGATACGGTACCTACGGATATACGCATTCAGCGGTTTTACCAGGATGCCGCACAAGATAATGGACTTGCTGCATTGTATTACCAGTTTGGACGCTATTTAAGTATCTCCAGTACGGCTCCAGATGTAGCAAAGGCATTGCCTCCGAATTTGCAGGGTTTGTGGGCGCATCAGATCCAGACCCCATGGAATGGTGATTACCATCTCAATATTAATGCGCAGATGAACCATTGGGGGGTGGAAACCGGAAATTTAACCGAATACCATCGTCCTTTTATTGAGCTGATCAAGCGGATAGCAAAATCGGGCGAAAGTACAGCAAAGGCCTATTATAATGCACCAGGTTGGGTGGTGTTCATGATGACCAATATTTGGGGATATTCCGCTCCGGGGGAACAGGCTTCTTGGGGTGCAAGTACGGCTTCGGGCTGGCTTTGCAATCACCTGTGGGAGCACTATCTTTTTACGCAGGATCGGGAATACCTCGCTGAGATTTATCCTATTTTGAAAGGAGCCGCGGCATTTTATCAAGCTACGCTTTTTCAAGATCCAAAGACGGGCTGGTGGGTGACTTCGCCCTCGGTGTCTCCGGAGAATGCGTTTCGCCTAGCGAATGGCAAAACTACAGCTGTTGTGATGGGACCAACGATTGATAACCAGATTGTACGTGAGCTTTATGGATCGGTGTTGGAGGCAAGCAAGATTTTAAATGTACAAGATCCTTTTGTGGCTGAATTAGAGATGCAGTTGAAGAACATTCCTCCGCCTGTTGTTGTGAGTGCCTCGGGTCGTGTCATGGAATGGTTGGAGGATTATCCGGAAGTAGAGCCGCAACATCGACATGTTTCGCACCTTTATGGGTTATATCCCGCACAATTCATATCGCCGATATCGACTCCCGAGTGGGCAGATGCAGCACGGAAAACTTTAGAAGTACGGGGTGACGAGGGTACAGGTTGGTCTAGAGCATGGAAAATTCTTTTTTGGGCACGATTGCATGATGGAGACCATGCCTTAGAGATATTAAGACAGCTGCTGAAGCCAGCTTTTGCGGATGATATAGGATATAAGGGCGTGGGAGCAGGAACCTACCCTAATTTATTCTGTGCCCATCCACCCTTCCAAATAGATGGGAATTTTGGCGGATCCGCTGGCATCGCTGAGATGCTCTTACAGTCGCACGATGGCTACATACATCTGTTACCTGCGTTGCCAACCGCTTGGCGCGATGGGGAAGTGAAGGGTCTTAAAGCTCGTGGTAACTATGTGTTGGATATTAGGTGGAAGGACGGTGTTGTGTCGGATTATCGAATATCGGGACCTAAAGGCAGTTCGGTGACCGTATTGGTGAACGGTAAGAAGGTCACCAAAAAAATATAGAAAAAATAGCGCTCTGTCACTGTTTTTTCTATATTTTTAGATAAATAAATCAATTATGAACAGATTGCACTTCCTTCTTCTCTTTTTTGTCGGATCCCTCCTGTTAGCATGTAATCCTACGGTTAAACAATCGATTGATCAGCAAGATACGGTGGTTTATCCAGACTTGGTCAACTTGAAGTTGACAGGTCAGGTTGACCTGCCAGATAGTACCCAAGTATACATCAACACAGATGAGAATACGATGCAACCTTTATTGTCCGCGCATGTTGTAAACGGATCATTCACTTTAGCAGGTGAATTGGCTGAACCAAATTTCTATAATTTGGTCATGCAGAAACAAAAGTTTAAGGTGTATATCGAAAGTGATAGGGATTACCATTTTGAAGGCAATGTATCAGGAGGTGCCGTTAGATCGGGATCGTTCAGGACAAATTCTGTTGCGCAAAACAATTACCAAACGATGGAGAAAGTGCTGAAGCAGGAATTGGCGACTTTGCAAGCAAAATCAGCTGGGCTTCGTTCGTCCTTTGATAATCCAGAAACCTATCAAGCGGCGGTGGAGCAATATGAACGGCTATCCAAGCAGCGTGGTAATTATCCCGATCAGTTAAGGAAGCGATATCTGGACGACCCAGCGGTTGCTGCGTCCTTTAAGATCTATTTGATAAAAGAAGCCATGATAGGAAAAGATAATCATGATATATACCATCAGATTTTGACGGCTATGCCCGATAGTTTGAAACGACTGTCCATGTATAGACAAGCGATGGCCAAAGTAGAACAGGTACATGATTTTTTTGCCAAGATGCCTGACTTCCCAGACATACATCCGCGTAATATCGTTGGTGACAGTCTAAATTTGGCCGATTTAAGTGCTAACGGTAGCCTGTTGTTTGTGTTTTGGGGGAGTTGGAACAAGGAAGCCAAGGCCGATATACAGCAGTTAAAAAACAAGTCGGCCGCGTTGCGTAAACTGGGCGTTCAACCGATCTTCCTTACTTGGGAAAAGGATTTTGACGCTTGGGAGAAAGCCAGTAAAGCCTTGTCTTTAGGCAAGCACAATTACAGACTGAATACAGCGGATCAAGAGTTTATGGTGACGAATTATGCTGTCCGAAAATTGCCGCACTACCTGTTGGTCAATGCCAAGGATTTAAAGCTCATCAATTATGCTTTTACTTATCCCCTTGACGGACAGTTGGAGAACAAGTTAAAAGAGGAATTGTGGAAATAGGCTTGTATCCGTTTTTAAGCATTTAATATCTCTTATCTTTGAAATACATTTTTCAGTATGCCGTTTATGAGTTACTTTAGTCTTACCGATTAAAACTTGCTCGGCGTATTATGAAAAAACGTACCTACACATTATGGTATAGCTTTTCCATTTTAACCATCATTTTTGCTAGTTCCTGTAAGCGAGAACCCTATCCTGAGGATGATGTAAAGGAAAGCTATACGGTAGCGGTCAAATTCAAGGAATTTGATCAGGCTATCCGCGAATTCAACACAAGTCAACGTGCACAGTTGCCACGGCTTACGGGCGCAACGTCGTTGAACAGCACGAATGCTGTGGAAGAAGGCAATCTCTATTTTTGGTCTTTCAACCAAGGGACGCTGGGTCCCGACATCTACACGGGTACTGAAACCACATTGACTTACAACGGAGGACAGGTTCCGGTTTCCTTCGCAACCGGCTGGAGTTTCGAAAGCTATACCCCAGGGTTCGGACTAACGATCACGGGGGCGAACGAAATTGTTCTAAAAATTCCGCTTTCCGGCGTTGCTTATGTAAAAGATTTTGGGTTGGATATCGGCTCATCTGGCACCGGGCCTAAATCTTTTTCTTTATCCTATTCACAAAATGGGCAGCAATATACCCTGATTTCTGACGAAAACCAGTTTAATAATACGAATACAGCACAGGCTAAAAATACATTCGTGTTCTCGTTGCAGGATATCAGCCTAGACTTGCGAAGGGATTTATTTATCAAACTAATTCCAAAAGCTGGATTTCGTGGTGAGGCAAGCGACTACCGCGAATCCACGGGGGTCACTAAGCTGGACAACATCCGACTGACCGGGGGAAAAGGTGTATCAGAAACAACGATGGTCAAAAAGTTGCACTATCACGTTTTTGATGCGGAGAGCAAAGATCTGATTACTTTTGGAGCCTATGATTACGCCGTGGAAAACTTAGCGGACTTCTCGTTATCGCTACCCGCTGGACAATACATTGCATCTTTTGTCACCAATGAATCCAACGAATCCCTTATTTTGCCAACATCGACCATATTCTCCTCATTTTATATGGGCAATCGTTTTGCTAACCATGAGGCTCAGATTTTCGGTCGACTGGATACGTTTAACGTAACTGCAGACATGGAGCGTGAGATAGCACTGAAGCGTTATTTCAGCGAGATTAAGTTTGAATTTACGGATGATGCCGATTTGAACCATGTTGCTCGTATTGACATTAGTAGGATCCACGATCCGGAATTTATGCTCCTTTCAATGTGACATTAGTCAATCCTATACTGGATCAATCCGAGATTTCGATCGTGCCATCATTCACCTCTAGCAATAAGACCATTGCCTTCAATGAATTTCTGGGGAATGTTTTGCAGCCTTTTGGTGTAGACTATCGTGTGCAGGTTTATGGTGAAGCGGATACAATTTTGCGCACATTTGAAGTGAACAGCGCTATTCGAAATAACGTGCAATTGCTGTTTCGTGGGCCTTTACTGGAAAATGCTGGTTCCACTTCTTCTTTTTCGATTGTATTCAGGGAAGACTGGGATGGACAGAATATAATCGATTTTTGATGTTAAAACCCCTTGGGGAGGGGTAGCCTACCTTGTAAAAGGTAATTTAAAAAGTGACGTCCTGTTTATCGCCGACGGGTGGGCAACAAGCAGGACGTCCAACTTTTAAACTAATTTTTCGAGTAGATTGGTCCAGCTTACCAAATTACCGATAATTTTATCCAGTTCGGCAGCAGGAACACGCTCTTGCTCCATGCTGTCGCGGTGACGTATGGTAACCGTATTGTCCTCCAATGTTTGGTAATCTACGGTGATACAGAAAGGCGTTCCGATAGCATCTTGGCGGCGGTAACGTTTTCCGATAGCATCTTTTTCGTCGTATTGTATGTTGAAATCGAACTTCAACTTGGCCATGATTTCGCGTGCTTTTTCTGGCAAGCCGTCTTTTTTGGTCAATGGCAATATTGCTGCTTTTACCGGTGCGATTGCAGGGTGAAATTTGAGCACGACGCGTGAATCTTGTTTTTCAGCCGTTGAAAGGTCTTCTTCGACGAGCGAATTGGCTAATACGGTGAGAAACAAACGATCTAATCCGATAGATGTTTCGATAACGTACGGAACATAATTTTGATTGATTTCCGGATCGAAATACTGCATTTTCTTCTTAGAAAATGCTTGATGTTGTTTTAAGTCAAAGTCCGTACGTGAATGTATACCTTCCACTTCTTTAAAGCCAAAAGGAAATTCAAACTCGATATCTACAGCGGCGTTGGCATAGTGGGCTAATTTTGCGTGATCGTGGTAGCGGTATTTTGCAGGGTCGGATCCTAGGGCTAAATGCCATCTTAGACGTGTTTCCTTCCACTTGGCATACCATTCCAATTCGGATCCTGGGCGTACAAAAAATTGCATTTCCATTTGCTCGAATTCGCGCATACGCATAATAAATTGACGAGCTATTACTTCGTTGCGGAATGCCTTTCCAATTTGCGCGATCCCGAAAGGGATTTTCATACGGCCTGTTTTTTGGACATTCAGAAAGTTCACGAAGATGCCTTGGGCAGTTTCGGGACGAAGATAAACCTGCTCAGCTCCATCGGCCATAGCTCCCATTTGTGTTGCAAACATCAAGTTGAACTGCCGCACATCCGTCCAGTTTTTGGTGCCCGATATAGGACAAACGATGTTGTGATCCTCAATAATGGTTTTCAGACGTACCAAATCGTCTGCGTTGAGCGCTGCATCTAGATCCTGTTGAAGCTGTGCTGCCTTATCTGTTTTTCCGTCCTTTTCGTAACGGTCTATTTTGTCTTCTATCAGCTGATCTGCACGGTAGCGTTTCTTGGAATCCTTATTGTCGATCATGGGATCATTAAACCCATCTACGTGTCCGGAAGCCTTCCAAGTAGTTGGGTGCATAAAAATCGCTGCGTCGATCCCAACGATGTTCTCATTCAACTGCACCATGGATTTCCACCAATAGGTCTTTAAGTTGTTTTTTAACTCGGATCCCAATTGTCCATAATCGTAGACGGCACTTAAGCCATCATATATCTCACTCGATGGGAATACGAAACCATACTCCTTGGCGTGTCCTATTATATTTTTAAAAAAATCGTCTGTTTGCTTGCTCATAAGAGGCAAATATAAAAATTAGTAATTAGAGCCTGTTCAAAATTTAACTAATAATTTTTTCTGTGTCTTTTTCGACGGCACCTTCGCTAAATTTATCAATTGAGGCTATATGCATTAGGTTTGATTAGCTTTCGACTAAATCACGAACCTGTTGACTTGCATTTTTGTTATCCACTTTTTTTATGATATGTGCAATTACGCCTTTTTCATCGATGATGAAGGTGGTACGTGCAGTGCCCATGTATTTTTTTCCGTACATATTCTTCTCTACCCATACCCCATAGTCATTGACGATTTTTTGATCGTCGTCTGCAAGCAGATTGAAAGGCAGGTCAAATTTGCTGATAAACTTTTGGTGCGACTGCTCGCTATCGATGCTTACACCAATTACTTCGAAGCCATCATTTACCAATGACTGGTAGTTGTCGCGAAAATTGCAGGCCTCGGTTGTACATCCGGGCGTATTGTCTTTTGGATAGAAATAAAGGATTACTTTTTTTCCAAGAAACGCAGACAAACTAACAGTTTCTCCCCTTTGATTTTTTGCGCTAATCGCTGGCGCTTTGTCGCCTACATTTAATTCTGCCATAATAGTTGATTTATCTTTTTTGATCGTATTGCACGATGAAATGTGCAGATCTTTTCCACTGTTTGATGTTGATTATTTCGTAAATGACGCTTCGTAAGTTTTCTCATTATCTTTCCAATCGGTAACGACCAATTTAAATCGGTGGCTACCCTTGCTGAGAGCGGCATCAAAGCGGTGCCATAGGTGTCTATTTTTAGAGTCGTACTCCATCAGTACCCACTGATCGTCTATATACGCGTTAAAAGACTGTATGCCCGAGAAGTTGTCGCTGATCGTAAAATCGATCTTGGACTGTGCAGCGACGTTCTTACCATTGCTGAAATTTCTAGGTACGATGGTTGGAGCGACAGTATCCACGGCCACATAAAAACGGCCGAAACTGCGCGTATTGACCGTGACCCATCCGTTCTCGAATTTGCCTCCTTCGGATCCGTTTTCGACAGAGGCAATCAGCGCTTTCTGCTGCAAATTTTCCGGAAGACTTGTAGGTTTAATACGTAGTGTAAAAGTGGAGAATAACGGGATAAATCCATTATGTACACGATGTGTCAACGAATAGCCACCTGTAGGCCGCGCGGTATTAGTGTATTCAAAATCTAAGTTGTCATAAAGGACGCCTTTAGGCATTTGTACTTGTATCTCCTCGCGCTCAAAAGTATTCTCTTTGTCCCATTCGAACAGTTGCAGGCCATGTCGTTTTGCAATGGTTGGGGACGCGTTGACATTGTTTTTAACTTGAAAGTTTAGCTCGCTACAATTTCCTTGCACATCCTTTACTACATATTTCACTTCGTGTAGCTCATTGTCCGGCAGGTTGATAACACCTCGGTTTTCAAGAACATGGAAAATTTCTATCGGGTTTCCCGGATCTTTGAAGCTTTTTTGCACCTTGGATTTGCTGCTTTTCCAGTATGGGTAATCGATATATGCATGGATGGCGCGTGAGGTATTAAAATCTAATTCCTCGAAAAGTACGGTAGAGATTGCTTTGCCATCAAGGAACAGCTCGATGGAATACACGCCATTTTGGAATCCGCCGGCGCGGTGTCTATCAATGGCATTGATGCCCAAGCCAAATTTTCCCGATACTAAAATTGGATTACCGGCATTTAGGCTGTAGCGTCCATTTTGTGTTGCTCTTGCTGGTAAGGGACGACGCGGCGTGTGTTCATTGAAGAGTTCATCATTCAGGTCGTAGACGATGATACTGTTGATAGTTGGGTTAAAACGGTCATTGAACTGAAGTCCGAAAAGTTGCGGATTCAAGGGGTGCTGTGTTTTAGTATCCCGAATCTCGAAATGCAGGTGTGGTCCAGCCGAGCCACCCGTATTGCCGGCGTTGCCGATAAACTGGCCTTTTGCAAGTTTCACCTGTTCAGGGCTAACGGTAATATCCACGTCAAAGCGTTTCTGCTTATATTGCTCGCTACGGACAATATTGGTGAGTGCATCGTTAAAGCTATCCATATGCAGGTATACCGTTGTGTAACCATTTGGATGGTCGATGTAAAGAGAGTTTCCACCGCCGCCTATCTGCACCCTAACGCGTGACACAAATCCTGCTGCCGCAGCATGCAAGGGTAATCCTGTTCGTTGCTGTGTACGGTAATCGTCTCCCGCATGGAAATGCGTGGAACGCAGCTCCCCGAAAGTTCCTGAGGCGTCCATAGGTATATTCAATGGATTTCTAAAATAGCCCTGTGGATAGGTTCGTGCAGTGATGATCTGGTCGTTCTGTGCGAAACAGCTCAGTACCATACTTAAATAAATCAGTAAAATTCCGTAATTCTTCATCCGTTGTTCATGTTTTGTGGCACCCCTTCTTAATCTCTCGTTTAGGATGTTTAGGTTTTACTTAATGTTGCAGGTGAACATGGTTTGGTCGCCAATTCGTCCCTCAAATTTGTCTCCAATAGCAATAGACCCAACGCCTACCGGTGTTCCCGTGTAGATGAGGTCGCCTTTGCGCAGGGTGATGTATTTAGAGATAAACACAATCAAAGTTTCAAAATCAAAAATCATATCATGCGTATTGCCTGATTGCACCGTTTCTCCATTCTTAAGCATGGAGAAGGCGATTTGTTTTAAATCAGGAAAATCTTCTTTTGGGAGGAGCGGGCTGATAACCGCAGAATGATCAAAAGCTTTGGCCAGCTCCCAAGGTAGTCCTTTTTCCTTATGCTTAGCCTGTATGTCACGCGCTGTGAAATCAATGCCTAAACCGATGGCATCGTAATATTTGTGTGCGAATTTTGGCGAAACGTGTTTACCTTCGTTGCAAATGCGGATCACAATCTCGACTTCATAGTGCACATCGTTTGAGAATTCAGGGAAATAAAAATCCTTGTTATCTTTCAATATCGCCGTATCCGGCTTCATGAAAATCACCGGTGTCGTTGGTACCGGATTGTTCAATTCTTTAGCGTGGTCTATATAGTTTCTACCTACTGCAATTACTTTCATCTTTTTAATAGCTATGTCCTGGGCCGCTTCGTGCCGCGGCGACCTTTACGTTTTTCTTTAACAATCGATGTTCCTTGATGTTTAAAAAAATGCGGCGAAATTTGTTGTTTAACAAACTTAGTAAAATGCAGAGGCATTTACAAGCGAGTGCGTTTAAAGCAATCCGGTGAGTTGTGCTGTACAATGTCATGCTATGAAGTGGGATGATTGGTTTTCTTGTTTGGTGAATTACTGTTACTTTTATACAATGAAACAGATAGACGCCGTGCTTTTTGATCTTGACGGAACATTAATAGATTCAGAACAGTTTTACTATAGCAATTGGCAGCCGATATTGGCAGCGAATTTTGGCTTGACGATTACTTTTGATGATTGGTTGGCGCTATTTGCCGGACACACACTGGTGCGGAATGTACATTTCCTAAAGGAAAAATGGGGAATAGAAACGTCCGAAGAGTTTATGTGGAAGGAGACACGGGCGGCCTACGCGCGAGCAGATATGCGCACAATTTCGCTCATGCCCTTCGCACGAGAGATTTTACAGAACTTACGTGCTGCGGGGAAACGCGTTGGTTTGGTGACTTCTAGCTACCAAACTACGGTAGACACCGTATTGGGGCACCACGGTCTGCTAGAATTTTTTGAATTTTTCGTTACGCGAGAAAAAGTTGTACACGCCAAACCCAATGCAGAACCCTATTTATTGGCGACAGCGATGATGGGGCTTGCGCCAGAGCAGTTACTGGCGGTGGAAGATACTTCCACTGGACTACGTGCTGCACAGGATGCTGGATTGCGTTGTGTTGCGGTCTCTCGACAGGCCGTCGAGCGCGCTCGACTAACAGCGGCAGACTATATGGTGGAAAGTTTAGTTGAAGTAAATGATATTTTGCTGTAACCGTTTTAGCAGAGCGAATTTGTATAATTATTACTAAATTAGAGACCTTAATTACACCAACGATATGGATAGAAGATCAGCCATCAAGCAGTTGTTTGTTTTGGCAGGAGGGATGATGATTGCCACGTCTTGTTCGACAGATGGGAATGCTGCGTCCATTGCACTACACAATATCAAAATGAGCGCCTCCGAGGAGGCTTTGCTTGCAGAAATTGTCGAAGCTATTATACCGGAAACGGATAGCCCGGGAGCGAAAGCACTTAATTTACATTTATTTGTAATGAAAATGGTCGATGATTGCCATAATCCGGAAGACCAAGAGTTGTTTTTAAAAGGCTTGAAAGATGCGAAAAAGTTGTCTGGGAAGCCCATTGCGGAGGTGGCCACATCTATGCAGCAACTTGGGTCGGAAGATGGTTTTGCAAAGATTGTAAAACAGCGCACCATCCAAGGGTACCTGAATTCGGAGTATGTGATGAAGAATAAATTGATTTATGAACTGGTTCCTGGTCGATACAATGGAGCTGTAAAGGTGAACGGTTAAGGATGGCGAATTTAAATATTGACTCGGAAAAAGATAGAACATACGATGCTATAGTCATCGGTTCGGGAATAAGCGGAGGATGGTCTGCAAAAGAATTGACGGAGCGTGGTCTGAAGACTCTCGTGCTGGAACGCGGTCGCGATGTGCAGCATGTGAAGGATTATCCCACGACCAATTTGTATCCCTGGGAATTTGAACACCGTGGGGAGATGCCTTACAAGGTTCAACAGGAAAGTCCCATCGTTAGTCGTTGCTATGCTTTCCATGAAGATGCAGCTCATTTTTTTGTGAAAGACAAGGAGCATCCTTATATACAGGAGAAGCCATTTGATTGGATTCGGGGTTATCAGGTAGGTGGAAAATCACTTCTGTGGGCGCGACAAACACAGCGCTGGTCTGACTTTGATTTCGAAGGACCTGCACGCGATGGCTTTGCTGTGGACTGGCCGATTCGTTATGCCGATTTGAAACCTTGGTATGATTATGTAGAGCGTTTTGCCGGTATTTCGGGTGATCGTGACGGCTTACCGGAGCTGCCGGATGGCGAGTTTTTGCCTGGCTACCCGCTGAATGTCGTTGAAAAATATTTTAAGCAGAAAATTGAGGCAAAATACCCCGCACGGAAAGTTATTGCTGCCCGTTGTGCACATATCTCCAAGCCGGAACCTATTCACATACAGCAAGGCCGCACCCAATGCCAGAACCGCACGCTTTGTCAGCGGGGTTGTCCGTTTGGGGGCTACTTCAGTTCGAATGCTTCTACCTTGCCGTGGGCTGCAAAAACCGGGAACATGACGCTGCGCCCCGATTCCGTCGTGCACTCTATTCTCTATGATGAAACAAAGGGTCGCGCAGTAGGCGTGAAGGTGATCGATCGGAACACGAAAGAAGAGATGGACTTTTATGCGAAGCTGATATTTGTGAATGCAGCCGCGATCAATACCAACTTGATTTTGCTGAACTCCCGCTCTAATCGTTTTCCAAACGGCTTAGGTAACGATAGTGATACGTTAGGTAAATATGTAGCTTTTCACAATTATAGTGCGCGGATATATGGAGAATATGAAGGGCTTTTGGACTTTAAAACCGAAGGCCGTAACCCTGCTGGCGGCGGTTATATTCCTCGTTTTCGGAATTTGTATAAACAGGAAACAGATTACCTACGTGGCTATGCTGCTGGTTTCGGCGCATACCGGTCTGCGAATGCAGATCGAAGTGGCTTTGGAGAAGATTTAAAGAACTCCTTATTGAACCCTAAGCTTGGGAATTGGGGAGTAGGCTCACATATGATGGGTGAAACCATTCCCAAAGCCTCCAGCTATGTAGCGCTGGATGCGCAACAGAAGGATGACTGGGGAGTTCCGCTACTGAAAATCGCGATCGATTATGATGATAACGATGCCAAGATGAAGAAAGATTACCTTGATACCTTGGAAGAAATGTTTGTGGAGGCTGGATTTACAAATATCCGTCGTGATGATAGCTCGCAGGCGCCAGGATTGGACATCCACGAGATGGGGGGCGCACGGATGGGCAATGATCCTAAAACTTCGGTGTTGAATAAATGGAATCAGATGCATGCCGTACCCAATGTATTCGTGACGGATGGAGCCAGCATGACCTCCACATCTACACAAAATCCATCGCTTACTTACATGGCGTTCTCCGCAAGGTCTGTAGATTATGCGGTAAAAGAAATGAATAAGGGTAATATTTAGCTTTATCTTATATTCATACAATATTGTTTATAAAGGCCCTGCTCGATCCAAAAGATCGAGCATTTTTTATTTCTTACGTTTTAGCAAATTGATTTTTTCCTGGGTAATGATCTCCTCCAGCGGACTATTTGATATCCCTTGGTATCGGCTACACAGCGGCGTATTGTTGTTTGCTAATATCGTTTTAGCATAAGTGCTAAAAGGTTTAAAAAGAGTAATAAAGTTTGGTAAATTCTTTTTTGTTCGAAACTAAATGTGTTAATTAGTGTTAACGTTATACTGATTTAAACCTGTCTATCCTATGTCTTCACCTCTCGTGGAGTTCGTTTTGATCGGCATGAGAATTGGTACATCGTGCGGCTAAACTATATTTTACAAACATTAAATTTATGTGGAACATTGACAAACTAAAGCTATCCAAGGGGAAACTCTGTGCGCTCTCGTTGGCTATGTTGGCGACCAGCTACGGTCAGACTTATGCCAACATCAACGCATTCATTCCGATGCCTTCAACCGCTTTTTTAAAACAACAAACAGTCTCTGGACGTGTCACCGACGCTGCAACCGGTAGCCCGATCGCTGGTGCGACGGTCACCGTTCGCGGAACCACTACCGCGACACAGACCGACGACAGCGGAGCTTACAGTATCCAAGCATCCGAGGGCCAAATTTTGGTCACTACATTTGTCGGCTACAAGTCGTTGGAGCTGCCGGTGGGTACAGCGAATGTAGATTTCCCGCTTACACCTGATGGCGAATCGCTGGATGAAGTCGTGGTGGTAGGTTACGGTACCATGCGTAAATCGGATGTAACCGGTTCAATTTCTATGGTGAAAGGGCAGGACATGATCAAAAACCAAAGCTTCAGTGCTTTGGATAACTTGCGCGGGCAGGCTGCTGGTGTAAATGTTTACTCCAACTCCAGCCAACCGGGTGCATACGCCAATAGAGTGGTTATTCGTGGTACAGCCACAATCAATTCCGCTTCCAACCCACTGTATGTAGTCGATGGAGTGGTTATGGAGAATTTCCACTTGCTGAACCCGAACGATATCGAACGGATGGAGGTGCTAAAAGATGCATCCTCTGCTGCAATTTATGGAGCGCGAGGCGCCAACGGGGTAATCTTGGTTACAACGAAGCGCGGAGCCAAAGATGGTCGTCGCACATTGAGCTATCAGGGATCGACGAGCGCAAGCTCGCCCCAACGGTATATGGATCTCCTGAACGGCCAAGAATGGGTAGATGCATTTATGATTGGGTTAGAGAATGAGAATCGCTGGCAAGGAAAATCTTGGTCATTGGACAAGCGCGACTGGTTCGATGATCCCAATTACTTCGACAGCAACGGCAATCCCATTTATGATACCGATTGGCAGCGCGAGGCTACGCGTACAGCTATTTCGCAGAATCACCAGTTGAATATCCAACAGGGTGATGAAAATTCATCCATGGGGGCGTTTATCAACTACACCGATCAGCAAGGCATTGTAAACAATACATTTAATAAACGTTTGAATGGAAAATTAGCCTACGATACAAAGGTGAAAGAATGGCTTTCTGCGAGTATCAATTTAACGGCAAACCATACATGGGGAAGATTCACGCCCGAAGATGGGGGCGGACAGGAGGCACGTCGGACGATGATTGAGATGTTACCATGGTTACCGGTCTACGATCCGAGCGGTGTATATACGTTTTCTGGTTCCTCCACTATCAACGGTGACTTAGGTTTTGAAGGAATGTCCAATCCGGTGTCCATCTTAGATCTGCAGGAGCGGCAGCGTGCAAATACCCAGATTTTTGGTAATGCGGCGTTGACATTCCATCTAGCAGATGGTCTTGATTTAAAAACGCAGTATGGTGTGGATAAGCAACGAAGATTATACCGAGGTTATTCTTCTATATTGCTACATAACATCTCCCGTCCAAACGGCTGGGCAGAGATCGAAAATGAAGATACCTTCTATTGGCAACAGGAAACATACTTGACATATAATAAGCAATTTGGTAATCATCGTATCAATGCAATGGCTGGTTTGTCTTGGCAAGAACGTACTCGGGACTTTAGTTTTAACCGTACAGAAGGTTTTACGAGCGATTTTTTTAAGTGGAACAATATGGCGGCTGGTTCATTACCGCAAGCGCCCGAATCAGCTTACGATCGTTGGGCAATGAATTCGTATTTTATGCGGGCATCGTACACCTTGAACAATAAATATACAGCAACGGTGACGGGGCGTTATGATGGATCTTCTAGATTCGGTGCAAATAATAAATATGCATTCTTCCCGTCTATGGGATTGGCATGGATTGCTTCGGAGGAGTCTTTCCTTCAAGATGTTTCATGGCTGAGCAATTTGAAGTTCCGTAGCAGCTTTGGTATAACGGGTAATTCCGAGATCAGTCCTTATCAAGCGATTGCGCGTGCGCTGAATGGTACGCAGGTCTTAAACAATACGCGTGTTCCATATTCGTATTTGGAGTTCCTACCGAATCCGGATCTTCGCTGGGAGAAGACGGCGACGATTGATGGTGGGTTCGAGTTGGGATTATTTCAAAATCGCTTAAATTTTGACATCTCTTATTACAACCGTAGAACAACAGATCTTTTGCTGGAAGATCCGCTACCATATGCTTCTGGTTTCCCATTCGTGATGCGTAATATCGGTGCGGTAAATAATAAGGGGTTCGACATCATGATTAGTGGTAGTCCGATAAAAAATGAGAATTTCCAGTGGACTTCTACGATTAACATGAACTATAACAAGAATGAGGTTATTCGCTTAGGCGATGACAATGCCGATATTCTATTGAATAATTTTGTCGGTGCACCCAATAGCATTATCCGTGTGGGTGAAAACCTAAACAGTTTTTACGGATACCGCCGCGAGGGCATCTATACGGAGGCAGATTTTGAGAATGGCGACATTACGAGAGACCAAATCGGCCGACCGAAACGTTCGGCAAATCAGGAAATCTTGGGTAAAGGGATTCCAGATTGGTCCGGTAGTTTTATTAATACATTCGCCTACAAAGGATTTGATATGACGGTGGATATGCAAGTCGTTTATGGAGTAGAGACATTACAACAGTTTTTTCACTCCACCTACGACCGCTTCGGTATCACCAACGGTTTACGTGATATCTTAACCGATGCATACAGCCCCTCGAATCCTAATACTATGCAACAGGCGATCTATTTAACCAACAGTGGACATGCTGGGCAAGACACGCGCGTGGATTCATCGTGGATCGTAGATGGATCATTCTTGCGTTTCAACTTGGTGCAATTAGGTTATACATTTGATTCGAGCTGGGCGCAACGTTTGGGGCTTTCTTCATTGCGCGTCTATGCCAGTGCAAACAATCCTTGGGTGATTACCTCCAAGGCTTTCAAAGGCTATGATCCGGAAAGTACATCGACGGGAGATGACAATAAATTCGGTCAGAACGTGACCTTTTTCTCTTACCCAAGAGCGAAAACATTCACCTTTGGATTGAATCTCACCTTGTAATTTTACTACATAATATTAGCGAACAATGAAAATTAAATATATAATACTTGGACTTTGTGGTACAGCGATGCTGTCTATGAATTCCTGTAAGGATTTCTTGGACGAGAATCCCAGAACAGAAGTGGGCGGAGATAGCTACTATCAGACAGCAGACCAGGCACAAGAGAATGTGAATAGTTTATATCGTATCGGTGCACCATCTTTGTATGGAAATGCAAATGGAGCTTATCAGGCCCCCTTTGCCTCGATTCCGATTATGCTGACAGGCTATTTTACGAATAGTTATGAAGGGCAGGAACAGATTAATCAATATTCACGCTTGCTAACGCGGCAACAGAACACACGTGTGGTGTCTGGGCGGATGAATGATATTTGGAATAACTCGTTTTTGGCGATCAATATCGCAAACGGCGCGATTAAAAATATTCCTAATATTGAGATGTCAGATGAGGTGAAAAATCGATTTGTTGCTGAGGCTCGTTTTTTTCGCGCATTCAACTACTTTTTTTTAGTGAAGATGTATGGTCCTTTGCCCTTATCTACTGAACCCTATGATTCGTTGGATCGCGATTTTTTCTTGAGCCGGAGCTCGGTGGATTCCGTGTATGCAGTAATTGAGGACGACTTAATCGCGGCTGTGGAGGCATTACCCGAGGGAACATTTAACAGTAGTGGACGACGAATAAATAAGAATGTCGCTGCTATGGCACTAGCCAATGTTTACTTGCAACGGAGCAATTATGCGGATGCAGCAAGGTACATTGATATGGTTTTACAGTCTGGCCATACATTAGAACCTAACGGGGATCTTGCTGAAAACAGCGCTTATAATAAATTGCGTACATCGGATAATTTGGCTGAAACCATTTATTCGTTTGAGTTTGATCCCGTCATCAACCCAGGGGGATCCTGGCCCACTTATGGTTTCTCTGCGTCGGCAAACGATGTCTTTGAGAAGTATACTATCTTTGAACGTGCTTACGGCCCCACAAATCGATTCTTAAATGTGTACGCAGCGGATGATTTACGGATCAAGCCGAATCAATTTTACCACTGGACATACACCAACCCAGATAACGGTAAAACCTGGAACGGTGGTACCACTGCCGGTGTGTGGTATTTTGTTGATGAGGATGCTTTGTTGAACACGGGACGTTCGACGAAGGATAGAAATATCTATCGCTATGCGGAAGCCCTATTGATCGCTGCAGAGTCCAAAGCGCGAGCTACGGGTGTTGCTACAGCGGCGACGTATCTAGCCGAGGTAAGAGCGCGTGCAAGTACCACGGGGAAAACGGTGGCGGCTTACACCAGCGAATTGCAGGGCCTATCTGTGCAGCAATTTGTAGAAGAAGTATGGAAAGAACGTTTACGTGAACTGCCGTTGGAATTTAAAATGTGGGACGACTGCTTGCGAACTGGGATGTTCCCAAATATTTCGGAAAGCGTAAAAGGACAGGTTACCTTCCAGACGTTAGTTGGCGCGGCGAATGGTTCTGGGGCAATCTTCAAAGATTCGGATCTGTTATTCCCGATCTCTATGGATGAATTGCAACGCAACCCTAATTTAACCCAAAATAAGGATTATCAAGAGCAATAGAGTTGTCATGATTCTATACGAATATAACATAAAAGGCTCCGATTTTCGGAGCCTTTTATGTTATACAGAAAAAATATTAGTTAGATCTCAATAGCAACTTCCATCTTGAAATCGTCGTCTTTTAAATGAACGATTTCCATAGCCTTCTCGTAGTTGGTTGATTTTTTCGAGAAAAAGTCGTGTTGTGTTGTTTCGGTATTCAAGCCGTTCAATACAATCGGGTTCACCTGCTTGACTTCAAAGATCGGGTCAAAGCCTAAGTTCATCAATGCTTTGTTTCCGTTATAACGCACATATTCTTTTACTTCAGCGGTCAAACCTACAACCGTGTACAATTCTTCGGTGTACTTCAATTCGTTTTCGTAAAGATCATTCAACAGGTTTAAGAAACGTGCTTTCACCTCTTCCTTGTTTGGAAGACGGCTGTAGACCTCTTGTGCAATTAAACCTACGAATACACCATGGATAGACTCATCCGCAACGATTTTCTTGATGATGTCAGCTGAGGCCACCATTTGTCCCTGACCGCATAACCAAAGCGGTAGGAAGAAGCCCGAATAGAATAGGAACGATTCCAATAATACCGATCCCGCTAGAGCCATGAACAACTCTTCATCGGTTACGTTTTCTTTATCGATTGCGCGGTAGTATTTGTCAATGGTAGACGCTTTATATTGGAGGAATTTGTTTTCCTTCACCCAACCGAATACGTCATTGATCTCGTTTGTGGTAGAAACGGTGGTAAAGATCGTAGAGTATGATTTTGCATGGATCGCCTCCATCATACACATATACGATAGCACCGCTTTATTCTGTAAAGAGCCAATGTGATCGATGATCTTCGGCATACCGGTATGGCTTTGCAGCGTATCCAATAAGGTTAAGCCTCCCAATGCCTTCTTGTAGCATTCTTTCATATCCCAACTTAACCCTTTCCAGCTGTCAATATCTTTGGATGGGATATATTCGGTATCGATCCAAAATTGTTTGATATTCTGTTCCCAGAACATCAACACGTAATCGTTATCTGGTGTATTCCAGTTTACGGCGGTAAATTGTTTGCTCATGCTTATTCGTTTTTTGGAGTCGCACAACACTTGTTTTCGGGGAAGAAACGGAAGGAGAAACGTAGATAAGTAATGTTATCGGTTTCTCCTTCGCGCATGTTACCTACGTAACGTTTATGCTTGACTTATTCGTTTACTATTTCGTTTTAATCACTATGCTTTATGCCGAACAAGAGATACATTCCTCTACGGTCGATTTACGTGTACGCGTGTAATACAAAGATTTCAAGCCTATTTTATGCGCATAGATGTAATATTTAGCTAGGTCACGCGTAGAATCTTTGGAGTTGGTATGCAAGATCGTGGATACCCCTTGATCAATATGGCGCTGTATCACGGAGATCAATTTCAACACTTTAAACTGATCCATGTCGTAAGCCGATTTGAAGTAGAAGTAGTTGTCGTTCGTCAAATAAGGCATTGGGTAATACGTTGTACTGTCGCCATATTCGCGTACTTCAATAATATCCACCACAGGCATAACAGAAGCCGTAGCATTCATGATATAGGATGTCGATTGATTAGGTGCAATGGCTAGGCGATAAGCGTGGTAGATACCATGCTCCTTAACCTGTGCCTTCAAGTTTTCCCAATCTTGGCTTGTCGGGATGTTGATGCCTTCAAAAAGTTCTTTTACCTTATCGGTCGTTGGTTGATATTCGCGTTCCGTGTAACGGTCAAAATATGTGCCGTCAGCATAAGCTGATTTTTCAAAACCCGTAAATGTTTTGCCTCTTTCTTTCGCAATCTCCATAGACGCTTCGAGCGAATAGTAGTTCATCATCATGAAGAAGGTGTTTGCAAAATCCAAGGCCTCTGTAGATTCATACATGATGAAGCTTTTCGCTAAGAAACCGTGCAGGTTCATGGCACCAAGTCCAACGGAGTGTAACTCCCTGTTTGCTTTTGCAATGGAAGGTACCATGTCGATGTTGGTCACGTCGGTTACCACGGTCAACGTTCGCATAGCGGTTTTTACGGTCTCTTTGATGCGTTTGTTGTCCATCACTGCAGCAATATTCAACGAACCTAGATTACAGGAAATACCGTAACGAATGGTGTCCTCCTGTCCGTAGATGTTGATATCGGATACTTCAGAAACCTGCATAATCTCGGTACACAGATTGGAGAATTTTACTTTACCCAAACCATTCAACGCATGCGCCTTGTTGGTGTTTTCTTTAAAGAAGATATAAGGATAGCCTGATTCTTTTTGTGTTTGTGCAATACGAACCAATAGATGGCGTGCGTTGATTCTCTTTTTCTTGACGTTCGGATTGGTGATCAATTCATCGTACATCTTGTCCATATCCAATTCATCCAGATATTGACCATATTCCTGCATGACCGTGTGCGGATAGATCAGGTAACATGCCTCGTCTTTTTCCGCAAGTTCCATAAACTTATCGGGCACGATGATACCGATGGAAAGTGACTTAATACGCACTTTCTCATCGACATTGATTTTTTTACAATCCAAAAATTCTTCGATATCCGAGTGGAAGATATTAAGGTACACCGCACCGGCGCCAGGGCGTTGGCCCAGTTGGTTGGCATAAGAGAAGGTGTCTTCCATGATCTTCATGATGGGAAGGACTCCGCCCGCGCGGCCTTCTACACCTTTGATCGCTTCCCCGCGAGCACGTATTTTAGAAATATTGAACGATACACCGCCGCCGATGGAAGAAAGCTTCATGGCAGAATCTACCGCATATCCAATACCGTTCAAGTTGTCACCAATTTCATCTAAAAAGCAAGAGACCAACTCTCCAGAACGTTTCTTACCAGCGTTCAAGAATGTCGGGGTAGCAGGTTGATATTCTTGATTGATCATGATCTCGGCATACTCGATAGCTTTTTGTACACCTTCTTTACGTGCCAGGAAAAGGGCAACCGCCACCACACGGTCTTCGTAGCGTTCCAGGAATTTTTCTCCAGAGTCATCACGCAAGGCGTAACTTTGGAAAAATTTGAAGGCAGCCATAAAGGACTGGAAACGGAATTTTTTCGCGTGAACGAAGTTAAACACCTTTTCAATCTCTTCGAATGTAAAGGACTCGTAGAAATTGATGTAATAGTTGTTTTCTATTAAATAGTCGATCTTTTCTTTCAACGTGTAAAAGAAAACCGTGTTTTTATTTACGTATTCCAGAAAATAGGCGCGCACAGCTTCTTTGTCTTTATGTAAGCTGTACTCGTCATCATGCTTAATCATGATTTCATTGTTAAGCAATATCCAATTTTTGGCTACCTCGTTTGCTATCATTGTATTGGTGTTTAATAATGTCAATAAATTGATTGATGTCCTCCATGGTTCCCGAAAGTTCGAATTTCATGGCCAATGGAACGTCGTAATCTTCAGAAATCTTGTCTGCGGCCAGTCCGAAGTTCTTGCCCCAATTTCTGTTTCCGCTAGACGTTACCGAAAAAATCTTGCTGGCATAGCTATCCATAAACGATTGCGTTTTGTCGGGTACACAACCGAGCTTGGTTGTGAAGGTTACCAAGTGTCCTGCTTCCCGCACGTTGAGGTCTTCCTCAATCTTGTGGGCCTGCCAACCGGTGATTTGAATCACCTTGTTGATAAAACGTTGTACGTTTCCAGTTTTTGAGTCGTAATATAAATGGACCATTGCTCGCTCGATTTTCGGTGTCGGGATAAAGGACTTTTATAAGGCGATTTGCGCCAATTCTTCGGGTTTGAACCCGATGATACGTTGTTGCACCTCTTCGTTGTCTAGCACAAGAACGGTTGGTACGGTTCTGATACGGAATTTCGCCGCCAAATCAGGCTGGTCAAAAGGATTTATTGTTTCGTATGTGATACCTTTGTTATCTAAGTAAGCTGACACTTGTGCGCATGGAGCACAGTCATTTTTTTCGAATTTAATGATTCTTGCCATGTTGTTGTTAAGTTTATGTGTCGGATGTCCGTACGACAACCTAGAAGTTTAAAACACGAGACTCGAAAGCAGACTTGCATTTAGAGTGAAACAAATATCCAACATTTTAATTAGGGTAGTCAACGATACTTTTCCACATGTAGATGAAAAGGAAGGAATAAATGCGGTTCCCTGCTAGTTTTTTCTTGTAAAATGTTGATAGACAGCTTAAGGAAAGAATGTTGAAAACTTTAAAACTGAAATAATTGATAAAATTCCCTGTAAAATATACCGTATTTTTCACTAGGTTTTCGAGTATAAAAACACGCTATTTTTGACTTAACTTTAACAGTATTTACGAAACCTATACCTATTTTATGAGGTTGCATAACAATTATGTTAACATCTACATGCTCCCGCAAATATTTTTTACCTTGCCTCTAAATCCAAAGAATCATGAAGCGTATATTTTCTTTACTATTTATCTCTTTTTTCTCTTATGTTTCTGCACAGGAGAATGTTAGCTATCAAAAACCGTCAGCCGACATTTTAGCATTAGCAGATTACCAGCGACCCCCAACCGTAACGATTAGTCCTGATGAGCGTTGGATTGTATTCTCCTACCGTGCGACCTACAAAAGTTTGGAGGAACTTAATGCGCCAGAAGTCCGCTTGGGAGGCCTACGCGTGAATCCACAAACGAATATGGCCAGTGCGACGAGCTATGTGAACAACCTGAAAATAAAGAAATTCGGGGCTTCGGAAGAAATTCAGGTAGAGGGCCTACCTAGCAATCCACGGATTGCAAATATGCTCTTCGCACCGGATTCAAAAAATCTAGCTTTTACGCATACTACTGCCAACGGTGTCGAGCTGTGGATTTTGGACGTGGCAAGTGCGAAAGCACGCCGGTTAACAGAAGGTTTGCTGAACGCAAGCATGGGTAGTCCGATCCAATGGTATAAGGATGGAAAAAGATTGCTGGTAACAACGCTGCCCGAAAACCGTGCTGCTTGGATAGATAGCAGTAAGGATCTGCCAAAAGGGCCTATTGTTTCCACAAGCGGAGGGCAAGTGTCGCAGTTGCGTACTTATCAGGATCTGCTGAAAGCGCCGCAAGACGAAGCAAATTTTGAAACATTGACCCGATCAGCTTTATATGCGGTGGATCTAGAGGGACAGCAAATTAAAGTGAGGGATGCCGAGATCTATAATCAGCGCTCTTTTTCTCCCGATGGGAAATACTTATTATTGACGATCGTAAAACGTCCCTTCTCCTATGTCGTTCCTTATTACAACTTTCCTCAAGAGACCTTCGTATTTGATGTAGAGACCAAAAAGACCGTGAAAACGGTAAATGAAACACCGCTGATTGAGGTGTTGCCAAAAGGATTTTCATCTACACGGACAGGAAAGAGAAGTTTAAATTGGCGGAGCGATAAGCCAGCTTCGTTGGTTTATGTGGAAGCACTGGACGGTGGTGATGCTGCAAAAAATGTGGAATTTAGAGATGAGGTTTTTTCTTGGGACGCACCATTTACGGCCGCTGCCACCTCGCTAATCAAAGTTCCCGATCGATATGCTGGCGTTTTGTGGGGCGACGATAGTCATGCCTTAGTGTATACACAATGGTATGATACGCGGAATGAAACGACGATATTATTGAATCCAACGACGAAAGCATCGAAGGTCATTGCTACACGAAATTCTCAAGATGTCTACAGTGACCCCGGAAATGTCTATACCGCCAAGAACGAATGGGGCTCCTATGTAATGTTCACTGCGAACAATAAAACGTATTGGGTAGGAGATGGATACACCAAAGATGGACAGTTCCCTTTTGTTGACGAGCTGGATCTAGCATCATTAAAGAAGAAGCGTCTTTACACATCGAAGTTAGACGGAAAAAAAGAAAGTATAAGCCGAATTCTGGATGTGAAGAAAGGAGATATCTTGGTTTCTATAGAATCGCCGACGGATTATCCCAACTATTATGTGCGCAACATGGGTAGCGGAAAGGCCAGTGCACTTACACAATTGGAAAATCCATTTAAATCCTTAGCTGGCGTGCAGAAAGAAGTGATCCAGTACAAGCGGAAAGATGGGGTCGATCTTTCTGGAACGCTGTATTTGCCGGCAGGATATGATAAAACAAAAAAAGAAAAGCTCCCGCTGTTGATCTGGGCCTATCCCACAGAATATAAGGACAAAAGCACCGCGGGTCAAAGCACGGCCAATCCTTATGCGTTTACGTATCCATCCTATGGTTCTTTTGTGTATTGGGTAACCAAAGGTTACGCCGTGCTTGACGATGCTGCTTTTCCGATTATAGGGGAGGGCAATGCAGAGCCTAACGACACCTTTGTTGAGCAATTGGTTGCCAATGGTGAAGCAGCAATCGATGCGGTAGATAAGCTAGGTTACATTGATCGCACTAAAGTTGGGGTGGGCGGGCATTCCTATGGCGCATTTATGACGGCGAATCTATTGACGCATTCCAATTTATTTGCTGTGGGTATAGCACGCTCAGGCGCATACAACCGTACATTAACGCCCTTTGGTTTTCAACGGGAGCAAAGGAACTATTGGGATGTCCCTGAGGTTTATAATGGGATGTCACCTTTTATGCATGCTGATAAAATGAAAACGCCGATGTTGCTGATTCACGGGGCTGCAGATAACAACCCAGGTACGTTTACCCTGCAAACGGAACGTTATTTTCAGGCGCTGAAGAATCTGGGGGCGCCTGTGCGGATGGTACTTCTTCCCTTCGAAGCGCATGGATATACATCGGAGGCAAATATCCTGCACACATTATGGGAGCAGGATCAGTTTTTGGAAAAGTATCTCAAAAATAAATAGACAGTGAGCGTAAAAAAAACGGGCTTTGTTATGTGCAAAGCCCGTTTTTTTAATCTTTTTTATTTGTTCGCTTTTACTTGAAAAGGAATAGCATGTTCTCCCCAAGTGAGCGTCACGGTGCCGGTAGGGGATGCGGTAATCGTAAATTGTTCTTGGCTTGTCGTTGCTGTAGCATTGGAAACATCTACGCGTAGTGCATCTTGGCTTTCATCATATTTTGTACCCCACTGCTTCCACGCTTTGTTGAAGATTAGTGTTGTCTGCTGTTCGCCAGGAATGCTGTACAAGCTATATGTGCCTGCGACGAGGGATTTACCCTCAATAGTTACATTCTTGTCGAAGGCAATAGTCGTCGCTTCGTTGGCGCCTGTGCGCCATACTTTGCCAACCGGTGCAATATCGACGCCCAATTGTCTGCCTTTTAAAGAAGGTTTACTATAATGTATTGCAATGTTCACACCGTCCTGTGTTGTTATTTTGACACTGTCCGGTGGACTTGGTCTTTTGCTTTTGTCAGTTTGTCCAAAACTGACGAAACTTATCATCGTCAGGAAAAAGAAAATACTTGCTGCTTTCATATGCGTGCTCGTTAAGTTTACAATATTAAACAATTGGTAGTCAATATTGTTTGGGGTCAATGAACTTTAAAATGTGTTAAATTTAACTGGATAAATCCATTGACTAAGATTTCCTCGTATATTCGTGTGTAATTGGCTAAATACCGCTATATGAAGACTTGTAAATTTTTGTTTTTATTGATATGTCTTGGCCTCGTGGTGGGCTGTAAAAAAGAGGTGGAGCCAACTCCCGAACCGCCTACACCAGAGGATACCAAGGAACAATTGATACGTGATAGTATTTATTATTACTATAATCAGCAATCGCTCTGGACAGAGTATGTTCCCGATAACGCTGTTCTTCGTACCTTTACAGCGGCCTATAGTAGCAATGAGGACGTACTGAGCGCATTAAAAGCACTTACACCCTTTTACGCGGGTTACAATGGGAGCATAGACCGTTTTTCGTTTATTCAAGATAATGGATCAGGCAGTCAGCAGCGCAGCAGCAATGGATTGCGCATGGATACCAACGATGGATATGGGATGTTTTTTGGATGGCGTATTATTTCTGAGACCTTGGCTGCTCCTGTGCTCTACTTCGTGGAAGGTGGATCGCCGGCGCAGAAAGCTGGTATTACCCGCGGGTCTATGCTTTTGGCGATCAACGATGATACAAATGTGACTGCAGCCTACAGCTGCAATCAAGCTGGGAGCTGTTTTGTGGAGACCACCGCATTTAATAACTTCCAAACAAAGCTTAATGCTGCCATAGCGGCAAACAGTTTACGTTTGAAAATGCGCACCATCGATGGTGAAGATAAAGATTACAACTTGGCGTATGATACCTACGATATAAACCCGATCTTGGCAGATACCATTTATAACTATTCTACCAAGATAGGATACTTTGCATTTTCTTCGTTTGAGGAGGTCACGGGAAACAACCGGACATTTCAAGATTTCGAACGAATATTTCAGGAATTTGCCACGGCAGGGGTTAAAGAGCTTATCGTCGATATGCGCTATAACACTGGCGGGTACGTAAGTACGGCGCGTTACTTGGCAAATAAGATTGTGGGACCGTCTGCAGCTGGAAAACCCATGTTTACTTACCAAGTGAACGCCAATTTTCAGCGCTACACCGTTCGGGCTTCAAACGGCTATGATTTTACTCCCGTTAATTTCGGTCAGAACAGTAATCCGGAATATCAAAAAGTTTATTTTTTGGTTACTGAGGAGACAGCCTCCGCTTCAGAGTTGTTGATCAATGTGTTGAAACCCTATATGGATGTTGTCCTTATTGCAGAAACCAATCGTACCTATGGGAAACCTGTAGGTTTCTTCGAGCAGGAGATTATGTCGACGATATCCCTTTGGGCAACGTCATTCAAAACGCTTAATAGTGCAGGAGCTACAGATTATTGGGATGGTTTGACGGTGAACGTTTCTAATGTGCCGGATAATATATCGAGGAATTTTGGTGACCCTACAGAGAATATGATAGCTAGAGCGATAAGTCTTTCAGGAGCTACCTCAACGAATGTCAATCGATCGTCGATTTCGCGGAGTAGTAACTCTTCCAGCTCCTCTTCGATGAGAAAACTGGGCGTTATCAACAAGCCGGCGGAAAAGAATTTGTTGAAGAAAAGAGAATAGCAGTGTTAGCTAGTAGGAAAAAGGGTGGGAAGTTTATAAGCTTCCCACCCCCTTTTTATTTTTGTATTTTGAGATTGTTATACCAAATACTCGAAGAGTGTCTGATCTTTATTGATTTCGATAAAGTCAAATTTGTAAGCTTTCAGTCTTTCGATAAAGCTCGTGTAATCTTTCGGATCATTGAGCTCAATACCAATCAACGCCGGGCCACGTTCGCGTTCCGTCTTTTTGATGTACTCAAATCGGGTGATATCATCTTTAGGTCCCAGCACTTCGGTGACAAGTAACCTTAAAGCACCTGGCCGTTGCGGAAAGCGAACGATAAAGTAGTGTTTAAAGCCTTCGTACAGGAGCGACATTTCCTTGATCTCACTCATCCGATCGATGTCATTATTCCCGCCGGAGACGACACATACCACCTTTTTGCCTCTTATCTCCTCTTTGTGAAATTCTAATGCAGCGATAGAAAGCGCGCCGGCGGGCTCAGCAACAATTGCATCTTTATTGTATAGTTGGAGAATGGTGGTACAGATTTTCCCTTCGGGAATAGGTTTTACGCTATCCAATAGCTGGCTACTGATTTCGTAGGTTAGCGAACCTACTTTTTTTACCGCCGCACCATCTACAAATTTGTTGATCTGTTCCAGTTCTATCGGGCCGTGGTTTTTCAGAGCTGCCAACATGGAGGGGGCTCCTTCTGGTTCAACACCGTAAAGCTTTACAGCAGGCGCATGTTTCTTCATATGGTAACTTACACCGGATGAGAGACCGCCCCCACCGATAGGAAGAAAGATGGCATCTAAATTGGGTAAATCTTCCAAAATCTCGACGGCTACCGTTCCTTGGCCTTCGATGACCTTCAGATCATCAAAAGGAGGAATGAAGGTCATGCCGTGCTCTTTACTATAATCTAAGGCTGCTTTTTGGCAATCATCGAACGTGTCGCCGGTGAGAACAATTTCGATGTTGCCATTTCCCCACATTTCAGTCTGCGTAATTTTCTGACGTGGGGTAGGGCCCGGCATAAAGATTACACCTTTGATATCTAGTTTTTTACAAGATAGTGCTACGCCTTGTGCGTGGTTGCCCGCACTGGCGCAGGTGACCCCTTTATTACGTTCTTCTTCAGATAGGCTGACAATTTTATTGTATGCCCCTCGAAGTTTATATGAACGGACGACCTGTAGGTCCTCCCTTTTCAGATAAACCGCAGCACCGTACTTCTCCGATAGATGTAGGTTGTACTGTAAGGGGGTGCGATAGACCACATCTTTGATGCGCTCAGCTGCTTGTAGGGAGTCTATCGGTAGGTTTGAGAGATCCATTTTAAAAATGAAAAATTAAAAAGTAAAAATTCAAAAGGGCCAAGTGAAAAGCTAAAAATCGATGTCCTAGGTGATGGAGATTCTTAAGTTAAAAGTAGTGTGTTAGAAACCGGTTAAGGATGTAAAGTATGACGAAGCGCTGTGATACTCTTCAGATCCTCTTGCTTCGTCATACGTCCTCATGATGACACCCTTTTTGTCGTCAAGCCGTTTTTAGTTGTGTTAATACGTGATATTACGATTGCATTAATGCTTTAAGATCATCATCACAAAGATCTTTCTTAGCGTCTGCTACAATTAAAAATTTCTCATAAGTTGTGGCCAGTTCGTCTTTGTCAAGCTGATAGCCCAATCGCTCTAGGTGATGCTTTAAAGCATGGCGACCGGATCGGGCGGTTAAAATAATACCAGCTTCATCTAGTCCGACATCTTCTGGACGGATAATTTCGTAGTTTTCGCGATGCTTTAAGAATCCATCCTGATGGATTCCCGAGCTGTGTGCAAAAGCATTTTTTCCAACGATTGCTTTGTTGGGTTGCACAGGCATACGCATCATCGAGCTTACCTTTTGCGAGATCGCGGTGAAAAGTCTACTGTTGATATTGGACGTTAAGCCAGGGAACTGTTGCTGATGAACTTTTAAGATCATGGCAACTTCCTCTAAGGATGTATTTCCGGCGCGTTCGCCGATACCGTTGATCGTACATTCTACCTGACGAGCACCGTTTTGTACGGCGGCAATGGAGTTTGCCGTTGCTAGACCTAAATCATTGTGGCAGTGTGCCGAAATAATAGCTTGGTCAATATTGCTTACATGCTCTTTCAAGTATTTGATTTTTGCGCCATATTGATCGGGCAGACAATATCCGTTTGTATCTGGAATATTGACTACAGTCGCACCGGCGGCGATAACCGCTTCCACCATCTGCGCTAGATAAGCGAGATCAGCACGACCGGCATCTTCTGCATAAAATTCTACGTCTTCGACATAGGATTTGGCATGCTTTACAGCCGCAACGGCACGCGCTAGAATATCCTCCCGTGTAGAGTTGAATTTATGTTTGATATGCATGTCCGAAGCACCGATTCCGGTGTGAATACGTGGGCGTTTTGCAAATTTGAGTGCCTCAGCGGCAACATCGATATCGTTATTGTTTGCCCGAGTCAGCGCACAGATAATGACGTTGTCTACGGCTTTAGAAAGTTCTACGACTGATTGAAAATCTCCCGGGCTAGATACTGGGAAACCCGCTTCGATAATATCTACACCTAGTGATTCCAGATCTTTTGCAATTTCGATTTTCTCCGGTGTTGTTAACTGACATCCTGGTACTTGCTCGCCGTCGCGAAGCGTGGTGTCGAAAACATATAAGTGATTCGGATCGTGTAGCATAACTGTTAAATTAAAAAGTTAAAATTAAAAAGTCAAAACCTGTGCTGTATATATAAGTCTTACTTCAGCAATCCTATTTATATAGAGGGGCTGACTTTCATTGTTTTAGATGATTATTTCTTAAAAAACGATAACACTTTTGCGCCCATTTCATTGGTTCCTAAAATCTTATCGGATGCCGTTTCCGCATTGGCGATATCGCCCGTTCTCCAACCGGCTTTGAGCGTTTCCGCCACCGCGGTTGTTACCGCCTTTGCTTCTTCTTGCAAACCAAAAGCAATATCCAACATCAGGGCTACCGACAGAATAGATGCCAGTGGATTAGCTTTGTTTTGTCCGGCGATATCATGTGCCGAACCATGAATTGGTTCGAAGAAACCGGTGCCGTCACCAATAGATGCTGAGGCAAGCATGCCCATGGATCCTGCTATCTGAGAAGCTTCGTCCGTTAGGATGTCGCCAAATAGATTGGCCGTGAGCACAACATCAAACTTTTTAGGGTTTTTTACCAGCTGCATCGCGGCATTATCGATAAACATATGCTCTGTTTCTACATCTGGATATTCTTTCGCAATCTCTTGAACAACTTCACGCCATAGTCTGGATGTTTCCAATACATTAGCCTTGTCTACCGAACACAGTCGCTTGTTGCGTGTCCGCGCAGCATCGTAGGCCTTGCGTGTGATGCGCTCCACCTCATAGCGGTGATAGTTCATTAAATCGGAAGCAAACGTATTATCTTCGTTGCGTTTTTTCTCGCCAAAATAGACATCACCCGTCAGCTCTCTGAAGAATAAAATATCTGTTCCACGTAACACTTCAGGCTTGAGGCTAGAAGCATCCAATAGTTCATCGAAAAGAAGAATAGGCCTTAGGTTTGCATACAATCCCAATTCTTTGCGTATTTTCAACAAGCCTTGCTCAGGTCTTACTTTGGCTGATGGATCATTATCATATTTCGCATGCCCTATGGCGCCGAAAAGAATGGCATCCGAAGCCTTTGCTTTTTCCAAGGTCTCATCAGGCAATGGATTTCCGGTAGCCTCAATAGCTGTGTGCCCCATAATTGCTTCGTCGAAGCCAAATTCGTGGCCATACTGCTGCGCTACAATCTCTAACACCTGCTTTCCCCAAGTGGTGACTTCCTGTCCAATGCCGTCGCCGGGTATAATTAAAATATTCTTCTTCATTTTGCTTAACTTGGGAAGTAAAAGGTTTCTACCCTTTTTACTTGACCTATTTTATGTACTTAACTTCTATTTATTTAACGTTTAAATCATTGCCGCAGGTATAAAGCACCAACTGCAACAATCAGCGCTTAATTACGCATATTCTAAAATAACGACTTCACCATTTTCAAGCACGAGCCTGTTGTCCAAACAGCTGGGTAATTGTGACTCATAATGTCCCACATAAATCAATGTTTTGCCGTAGCTGCTAAGTTCATCCAGAACGGCATTGAAGTATGCTGTCTGTGATCTATCTAGGCCTTGGCAGGGTTCATCCAAGATCAGTAACTGTGGATTTTTGATGATTGTACGCGCCAGCAGCGCTAGCCGTTGTTTTCCCAATGGAAGGGTGTGCAACAATTTATCTTTATCCTCTAGCAGATCGAAGAAGTCCAAGAGCTGCTCGATTTGTTTTTTTTCTTCGTATTTGACCTGTAAAAACCAACCGATACTATCGTAAAAGCCCGACGCGATCGCATGCCAAACCGTCGCATTTTTATCGAAGTACCAATGTAGTTCTGGCGATATGATACCAATCTTTTGCTTGATATCCCAAATGCTTTCTCCGGATCCACGTTTTTTACCGAACAGAGCGATATCATTGGCATAAGCCTGTGGATGATCCCCGTTTAAAAGACTGAGTAGCGTGGATTTTCCCGAACCGTTCGGGCCTTGCAGCAGCCATTTTTCACCAACCTTGACTTTCCAACTGATGTTTTTTAGCACTTCTTTTTCGCCATAGCGAACAGAAACGTTATGCAGCGCAATCATGGTATCGCTATCTACCGCTGGCGCTTTTTGCAAAAAGTAGGGAAAGGGTTTTCGTCGTCTTTCCTCATCTTGTTTAATGTCGTTGAAATTGGAAACGGCACATAGTTGGCCGTCTTCGATCTGTGCAAAGCGGTTGATGGACGAGGGGATGGCGCGGTCGTTCGTAATCAATATCAGTGTACTTCCGGCAGCAGCTATATCATCCAACATACTATTGAGGTTTGTCCGAGAGCGTTTATCTAAACCTGTATAGGGCTCGTCGAGAAGGAGCAATTGTGGTTTAAGCCACAGCGCTTGCACCAGTTGTAATTTTTTATGTTCACCGCTGGAAAGCTCGATCAGCTGTGTTTCCCGACAATTTTCAAAGCCCAGCGCCAGCAAAATAGGCTCTGCATCGTGGAAATTGAGCTGGTGCTTCTTCCCGAAATGCTGGAGATCGGCATAAACGGTAAGCGTATCGTTTTGCTGTTGCTTATTGTAACGTTGCTGATAGTAAAAGTTGCGGTCCCCTTCAAGGTTGGTAAATTGATACCAATTGGCCACGTAATATGCCTGTGGAGGCAGAGGGTTTTCCGGGTCAAAGGTAAAGGAGACATTGCCGGAAGCCTTTTCTTGTTTTACCATGGCCTTGGCAAGAGACGATTTTCCTGACCCACTTTTTCCGGCAATCACCCAATGTTCTCCCGAATATATACGCCAATTTATATCGCATAGCACGGCAGTTCCCGCGTAATGCAGATGTAAATTGGCGATATGGACGACAGGGTTTGACATTATCTGTTTTGTTCGAATGCTTCGATTTGCGCCTTGTGGCTCAAGATGAAATCAATGTCGTCGTAGCCATTGATCAAGCATGATTTTTTGTATGGATTGATCTCAAAAGAATAGCTATCGCCAGTTTCATCGATTGTTACCGTTTGTGCTTCTAAGTCGACACTTACCGAGCTGGTTGGGTTTGCAAAAACCACGCTGAAGATCTTTTGTAGAAACTCTTCGGGAACCTGAATGGGCAATACACCGTTATTGAGTGCGTTACCTTTAAAAATATCGGCAAAGAAAGAGCTGATCACAACATCAAAGCCATAATCTTGAATGGCCCAGGCCGCGTGTTCGCGACTTGATCCGCAGCCGAAATTTTTGCCAGCTACGAGAACCTTTCCGGAGAAAGTAGGGTTGTTCATCACAAAATCCGCCTTCGGCTGGTTATCTGCATCGTATCGCCAGTCGCGGAATAAGTTATCCCCGAAACCATCCCTTGTCGTCGCCTTTAGGAAACGTGCAGGGATAATTTGGTCGGTATCTATATTCTCAATAGGTAATGGAACCACTTGAGACGTTAATTTTTCAAATTTTTTCATTTTGAAAATTAAAAAGTAAAAATTAAAAAAGTAAAAAAAGCCAAATCCTGTATTTTTTACTTTCCTTCGGAAAAGATAACGTGAACGCATATGTTTGCGTTATCCTCCATCTTTTAAATCAATTGTCTAATATCAACAATCTTACCTGTTACGGCCGCTGCTGCTGCTGTTAATGGGCTAGCCAGCATCGTGCGCGCATTGGGGCCTTGACGGCCTTCAAAATTTCTGTTTGAAGTGGATACGCAATATTTTCCGGCGGGAATTTTATCTTCATTCATACCCAAGCAGGCAGAACAACCGGGTTCACGCAAGGCAAAACCAGCTTGTTCAAAGATCTTATCAATGCCCTCCTCTTTGGCTTGTGCTTCTACTTGCTTGGAACCTGGTACAATCCAAACTTCGACGCTTTCCGCTTTTTGTTTGCCTTGAACGAAGGCTGCAACTTCGCGAAGATCTTCGATACGTGAATTGGTACAGCTACCGATAAAAACATAGTCTACCGCTTTACCTAAAACAGACTCACCATCACGGAAGCCCATGTAGTCAATTGCTTTCTGATAAGATGGGCGTTCGCTTTCCGGCTGTGAAACCGTTGTCGGTATGTTTTCTGTTATGCCAATTCCCATGCCCGGGTTTGTACCGTAGGTGATCATCGGTTGGATATCTGCTGCATCATATTCAAGCACGGCATCAAATACGGCATCATCGTCGGAATATAAGGTTTTCCAATAGGCCAGTGCTTTATCCCACTCTTCACCTTTTGGAGCAAATTGGCGTCCTTCCACATAATCAAATGTGGTTTGATCTGGAGCGATTAATCCTCCTCGTGCACCCATTTCAATACTCATGTTACAGATGGTCATCCGACCTTCCATACTCAAAGAGCGTATGGCAGATCCTGCATACTCCACAAAATATCCAGTACCTCCAGCTGCGGATATTTTAGCGATAATATAAAGGATAATATCTTTTGCACCTACACCAGCGGCCAACTCGCCATTGACTTCGATTTTCATGGTTTTAGGTTGCTGTTGCAACAGGCATTGCGTGGCAAAGACTTGTTCAACCTGTGATGTACCTATACCAAAGGCGATGGCTCCAAAGGCTCCATGCGTAGAGGTATGGCTATCACCACACACCATTGTTTTTCCTGGTTGAGTGATTCCGAGTTCCGGACCGATAACGTGTACAATACCTTGATATGGGTGGCCTAAACCATAGAGTTCCACACCAAATTCTTTGGTGTTTTTCGTCAGCATATCCACCTGGTAGCGTGATAACTCTTCTTTGATCGGAAGATGCTGATTTAATGTCGGTACGTTATGGTCTGCAGTAGCTACCGTTTGCGACGGGCGCAACACGGGTAAACCTCGCTTCCTTAAACCATCGAAGGCTTGTGGGGAAGTCACCTCATGAATTAAATGTGTGTCGATATACAGCATGTCGGGGAAGCCTTCTTCACGCTTCACGACATGTGCATCCCAAATCTTCTCTACTAATGTTTTTCCCATTTTCTCTTTCTCTATGATTGCTGAAAAGTGTATTTATTGCATCAGAAAGTAAATCTAATTATTTTCTTACTTCTTGATTCAGCGATTTCAGGAAGCATGTTGTTGATAAAGAGCTGTTTGTCTAGCCGTGGGATATGAGCTTCATTGCGAGAAGGAGGAACAACGACGAAGCAATCTTACGTTTATTCAACATGCAGATTGCTTCGTCATGCTTCCTCGCAATGACGCATTTTTCGATTCTCAATGCTCTTTTCAAACAGCCCTTTTTTGATCGTCTAAATTACGAAAATATTAGACAGTTTTAATGGTTTTCATTGCGGTCATCGCTTTGCGCAATTTGGCACCCACCACCTCTACGGGATGACTGCGTAAAATTTCATTTACTTGTACCAATTGTACGTTATCTACCGACCCATCTTTTCCTTCGTTATAGTTTTTACCTACTAAGTCCGTATCCACCTTTTTCATGAAGTCCGCCAACAAAGGCTTACATGCTTGGTCAAATAGGTAACAGCCATATTCTGCCGTGTCGGAAATCACGCGGTTCATTTCGAACAGTTTCTTACGTGCAATCGTGTTGGCGATCAATGGTGTTTCGTGCAAAGATTCATAGTAGGCCGACTCTGGTTTGATACCGGCCTCTACCATGGTCTCAAAAGCCAATTCTACCCCAGCTCTTACGAAAGCAACCATAAGAACATAATTGTCAAAATATTCTTGCTCACCGATTTTAACATCGCCAGCAGGTGTTTTTTCGAATGCGGTTTCACCTGTCTCCGCTCTCCATTTCAATAGGTTCACATCTCCGTTTGCCCAATCTTCCATCATGGTTTTGCTAAATTCGCCCGACATGATGTCGTCTTGGTGTTTTTGGAACAACGGACGCATGATGTCTTTCAACTCCTCGGAAATTTGGAATGCCTTAATCTTTGCCGGGTTTGACAAGCGATCAAGCATGCCGCTTACACCGCCATGTTTTAAGGCCTCGGTGATCACTTCTACACCATATTGAACCAATTTTGAAGCGTAGCCCGCATCGATGCCTTTTTCCACCATTTTGTCGAAAGATAAGATCGAACCCGTTTGCAATAAGCCACATAGAATAGTTTGCTCACCCATTAAATCTGATTTTACCTCAGCGACGAACGATGACTTCAATACACCAGCATGGTGTCCGCCCGTTCCTACGCAATATGCTTTTGCATAAGCCCATCCTTTTCCTTCCGGATCGTTCTCAGGGTGTACGGCGATTAATGTTGGTACACCAAAGCCTCTCAAATATTCTGCGCGAACTTCAGATCCAGGACATTTCGGAGCAACCATCAAAACAGTAATGTCCTTGCGGATCTGCATACCTTCTTCCACAATGTTGAATCCGTGTGAATATGATAGGGCTGCGCCTTGTTTCATCAAAGGCATCACAGCGTTTACGACGGAAGTGTGTTGCTTGTCTGGTGTCAAATTGATGACAAGGTCAGCCGTTGGGATCAACTCATCATATGTACCTACAGTAAAGTTGTTGTCTGTAGCATTCTTCCAAGAATCTCTTTTTTGTTCAATAGCTTCTTTACGTAGTGCGTAGGAAATATCGAGACCGCTATCTCTTAGGTTTAAACCTTGGTTCAAGCCTTGTGCACCAGCACCTACAATTACGATTTTTTTACCTTTTAAAGCATTTACGCCATCTGCAAATTCAGCTGTTTCCATAAATTCTGCATGACTCAACTGTTCCAGTTGTTCTCTAAGAGGTAATGTGTTGAAATAATTTGCCATTGTTTTACTATTAAATTTTTCTTTTTTTAGGGGTTGATTATTACTTTTTTAATGCTCTTCGTTGTGCCAAAGCGTAGCCAAAGTGCAGATTGTCGTGGCCTACCGTCGTGATTAAAACCTCTTCTATGCTGTTTAGGCTAGATTTATAGGTCGATGTTTCAAAAGGCGTAATAGCGCTGAACACACCTTTATCGTAGTCTGCATGAATGTGCTGTATCGTTGATAGAGCCAATGCTCGTAAATCCGCAATTTCCTCTGCTTCTACCGTATATGTAGGTTTCGTGCCCTTGGCGTAAGCCGAAATGTATTTCACAAAAGAAGCGTCGGATTTAACTCCCGTACGCAAATAACAAAGACCTTGCGTGCTGACGACGATATGGCCGAAATTCCAGATGATGTTGTTGTTGGATCCTTCTGGAATTTGATTGAGCTCTTCTACCGACAGGCTATCAATCAGCTCAATGAATGCTTTGCGTGCATCTATAATGAAATTAAAAACGTTATCCATACAGCGTTACATGGTAAAGACGTTGTCGCCTTGATCTAAAAATTCATTTTCCACCATTTCAGGTGCTGGTTCTTCGCGTTCGAACTGTTTTAATTTCGAATGGAAGCCTGCACTGTCTTTGATGATGGCAATGCGGGCGCCCCGTACAAACTCAATCAGCCGATATTTGGTTAATTCAGCCGTCAGTTTGTCGATTTCCTCACGATGTCCCGCCGTTTCAAAAACGGTATAATCGTTACGTATCACAACCGCCGAAGCGCCGTATTCGCGGAGCAAGCGCTCTACGGGAGCTTTTTCCGCGATAATATCTGTCGGCACTTTGTATAAAGCTTGTTCCTGCCAAATCAGCTCTTCATCGGTATTGTAGTATGCTTTTAGTACCTCAACCTGTTTCTCAATTTGACGACAAAGTTTGCGAACGACCTCTTCCGATTCGGTGATCAAGATGGTGAAACGATGTATGTTTTCGACCTCTGAAGGCGACGTATTTAAGCTTTCGATGTTGATTTTCCTTCTGGAAAAAATACCGGAGATACGGCCTATCATACCGATAGAGTTCTCTGTGTATAAGGTGATGGTATATTCTTGTTTTTCCATTTTAACTTTTTACTTCAAGCGGATCTCCGATACGCTTGTTCCTTGTGCAACCATAGGGAAAACATTGTTTTCTTTCCCGACCATTACTTCCAATAGGTAGGCTCCGTCGTGATTCAACATTGTTTTTACTGCCGTGTATAGATCTTTACGTTCAGCGATTTTGTTGCCTTCGATATAATATCCCTTGGCCACGGCTACAAAGTCTGGACTCGTAATATTGACAAAAGAATAGCGTTTGTCGTGGAACAATTGTTGCCATTGTCTTACCATACCGAGGAATTCATTGTTGAGGATCAAGATCTTCACCTTGGCGCCAAACTGCATGATCGTGCCTAATTCTTGAATGGTCATTTGTATGCCTCCATCACCGATAATGGCCACCACGTCGCGGTGCGGTGAGCCATACCAAGCACCAATGGCTGCCGGAAGACCAAAGCCCATGGTGCCCAAACCGCCTGAGGTAACGTTTGACTTCGAGCTGTTAAATTGCGCGTAACGACAGGCTACCATCTGATGTTGGCCGACGTCGGTAACGATTATGGCATCACCGCCGCTCAGTTCGTTCAGTACACGAATCACTTCGCCCATGGTCATCACGTCTGAGGTCGGGTTCAGCTCGTTGTGGATTACCTCTTTGATTTCCTCTTTTTCAAGCTCGCGAAATTGTGCTAACCAAGCGCTATGATCATTTTGTTGCAACAACTCGGTAAGTAATGGAAGCGTTTCTTTACAGTCACCCCATACAGGAACGGTTGTTTTTACATTTTTGTCTATCTCGGCCGGATCGATGTCCAAGTGTACAACCTTCGCCTGTTTCGCATATTTATCCAATCGGCCGGTAACACGGTCGTCGAAACGCATGCCAATGGCGATCAAGACATCACATTCATTCGTCATCACATTCGGCGCATAATTGCCGTGCATGCCAAGCATGCCCACATGTTGCGGATGACTGGTCTCCAGCGCACTCAATCCCATAACGGTGGTCGCTGCAGGGAAGCCTCCCTTTTCAATGAAATTTTTTAAATCTTGCTCCGCCTGCCCAAGGATAATGCCTTGTCCAAAGATAACGAATGGCTTTTTCGCTTGGTTGATCAATGCCGCTGCTTGCTCGATATATTCTTTGCGAACAATCGGTTTTGGCCTATAACTGCGGATATGATCGCACTTGCTGTAGCCTTCGTAGTCGAACAACTGCAATTGTGCACTTTTGGTGATGTCGATCAATACAGGACCCGGTCTACCCGTTTTTGCGATGTAGAACGCTTTAGCCAGTACGCTAGGAATTTCGGTGGCATCTGTAACTTGGTAGTTCCATTTGGTGACGGGAGTAGTAATATTGATAATGTCTGTCTCTTGGAAGGCATCCGTTCCCAACAGCGAAGCGAATACCTGGCCCGTGATGCAAACGATAGGATTGCTGTCAATCATGGCATCGGCAAGTCCAGTGACCAAATTCGTTGCACCGGGGCCGCTCGTCGCGAAGGCAACCCCCACACGGCCAGAAGTACGTGCGTAGCCTTGAGCTGCATGAATTCCTCCTTGCTCATGGCGCACGAGGATATGCGTTAGTTTTTCATTGTAATCATACAACGCATCGTAAATGGGCATAATCGCACCACCTGGATAACCAAATATGGTATCTACGCCTTCATGGATCAAAGCCTCTAATACAGCTTGCGAACCACTTAATTGTGTTTTCGTTGCCGTCTCCTGTTTAGGCTTTGTTTCCGTTTTTTCCAGTGTACTCATTTTTTTAAGTCAAAAGTCAAAAGTAAAAAGTCAAAAAATTGGTTGACGTCCTACCTTTTTAATTTTTAATTTTTTCCTTTTTTAATTTTCTATAAATCTGTCACACATCCTTCTGAGGCATCGGCAACGCTTTTTGCGTATTTATATAATACCCCTTTACTGACCTTTAATGCTGGCTGCGTCCATCTTGCACGTCTTTCCGCAATTACTTCATCGCTCACATCAAGGTTTAGGGAGTTGTTCACGGCATCGATCTCAATGATATCGTCATCTTCCACCAAGCCAATCAATCCACCGGAATACGCTTCTGGAGTGATGTGGCCCACCACAAAGCCGTGTGTTCCCCCAGAGAAACGACCGTCGGTAATGAGCGCGACGGAATTTCCTAAACCCGCACCGATAATCAAAGACGTCGGTTTCAGCATTTCAGGCATGCCCGGAGCGCCTTTTGGTCCCGAGTTTTTGATCACAACGACATCCCCCTGTTTGATTCGTCCGCTGGCGACGCCTTCAACAAGCTCATGCTCGCCATCAAAAACACGTGCTGGCCCCGTAAATTTCTCTCCTTCTTTTCCAGAGATCTTCGCTACTGATCCTTTTTCGGCGAGGTTTCCATACAATATTTGCAAGTGACCTGTGGCTTTGATTGGATTGCTCAAAGGCTTTATGATGGGTTGGTTGTAATCGATGATCGATTTTACATCCGCAAGATTTTCTTCGACGGTCTTGCCGGTCACGGTCATGCAATCGCCATGTAATAGGCCTTCATCCAGCAGATATTTCATTACAGCAGGTGTACCACCATATTGATGCAAGTCTTGCATCAGGTATTTACCAGACGGTTTGAAGTCTGCCAATACCGGTGTCACATCAGACATGCGTTGGAAATCATCTTGGGAGATATCTACACCAACCGACTTTCCAATAGCAATAAAGTGTAGCACCGCATTGGTGCTTCCGCCTAATATAATAATGGTGCGTAACGCATTTTCAAATGCTTTGCGGGTCATAATATCGGAGGGCTTAATATCCTTCTCCAATAATACACGGATATATTTACCGGCGTCGGTACATTCCGTTTTTTTGTCTTCGGATTCGGCAGGGTTTGACGAGGAATACGGCAAGCTCATGCCTAACGCTTCAATGGCTGCAGCCATAGTGTTTGCTGTATACATACCTCCACAAGCTCCGGCACCTGGGCATGTATGCTTAATAATGCCTTCATAATCTTCGTCCGACAGGTTGCCGCAAAGGCGTTGGCCCAGTGCCTCGAATGCAGAAACAATATTAAGCTCCTGTCCCTTATAGTGGCCGGGCGCAATGGTTCCACCATAGACCATGATGGCTGGTCTGTCCAATCTGCCCATAGCCATCACAGCACCCGGCATATTTTTGTCACATCCTGGGATGGCGATCAAGCCATCATAATATTGCCCACCGCAGATAGTCTCTATACTATCGGCAATGACATCGCGAGAAACCAAAGAGTACCGCATACCGTCGGTACCGTTGCTCATGCCATCGCTCACGCCTATGGTTCCGAAAGTAAGTCCGACAAGACCATTTCCCCAAACGCCTTTTTTAACGACTTGCGCAAGATCGTTCAAGTGCATGTTGCACGTGTTTCCATCGTAGCCCATACTGGCTATCCCTACCTGCGCCTTTTCCATGTCCGCATCTGTTAGCCCGATGCCATACAACATGGCTTTGGCAGCGGGTTGAGTTTCATCTTGGGTAAAGATGCGGCTGTATTTGTTCAATGCGTTTTCCTGGTCAGATGATGACTTCATAATTCTCTTCTTCTAAAACTAATTTTTTGTATTTTCTTTGGATAGATGCACCGATGGTATGCTCCCAGTCCTCTTTGTATGCAACGCCGTTGACTTCTTTGATGCCGATGATTTCTGATGCTGTTCCACTTAAGAAAGCGCTATCAGCTTCCAGAACATCTTGAACGCTTAGTTTTTTCTCGACGATATCAATATGGAGCTCCTTGCAGAGCTCAATCACGGTTTGGCGTGTAATACCTGGAAACACGTTGTCCAATGGTGGGGTGTATAATTTAAAATCTTTTTCTATAAACAAGTTTTCGCTTGAGGCTTGGGCCACAAAGCCGTCCTGATCGAACAGTAGGGCTTCATCAAAGCCACGTTTTATGGCTTCGTTGCTCGCTAAGATGGCGTTGACATACTGTCCGGAAACCTTGGCTTCTACCGGGAAGGATTTTGGATTGGGCCGTTCTACTGTTGATGTGCAAACGCGTAGTAGGTTCTGACCAAGGTAAGGCCCCCATTCCCAAGCAGCGATCATGATGTTGGCTGTTGTTGCTGCCGTCAGGTGCATGTTAGGACCAGAGAAAACCAGTGGACGTATATAGGCGGCTCTTAAGTTGTTTTTCTCCAATAACTCGTAGGTAGAATCTATCAACTGCTGTTTGCTCCATGTATACGGTAGATGGATAGCCTCGCAAGATTGTTGTAGACGGTCGAAATGTTCTTCTGCTTTGAATATGCGTATCCCATGATGGGTGTTGTACGCCCGCAGGCCTTCGAAGGCACCATAGCCATAATGAAGGGATTGCCCGAAGAGATCAGCTCCTGCGTCCGAAGCCTTCACAAAATCTCCGTTCAAATAGATGTACGTGTCCTGATTGTAATACTGCATATTCATGTTGATTTTTGTCTGTTACGAAATGTCTTCCTTCCCCAAGATTTTGCACAGACGAATTTCACTTTGGTTAAGTTAGTTCTATTCGAAATTCTTTACAATAGCAAAATAGATTATTTTAAAAAAGTTTAATATTTTGATATTTTGATTTTTTAGTTTTTTTATTCTTGTATAATATTTGATTGCAAAATTTTATTTTTTATTGAATAGACTAAAATTAGAATGAGTATGTTTTTTTGTTTGTCTAATTTGCTTCGAAAGAGCTGGAATTCTGCTTAAAATGTTCAAAATTTCCGAAAATGTTCTGAAAATGACCTCGCTGATACCTACATAAATTGATCAATTTTAGTGACTAAACGTGGTAATAATAGAACGAGACGAGGTTATGTAGCGCCAATAAAAAAGCCCTTAAAACTTGGAAGTCTTAAGGGCTTTTTCATCTTGGTATTTTCTACTTATTCTTCAACGATTCCTTCTGCTAATACTGTGATGTTATTTTCCTTGGCTTCCACAACTCCACCGTTAATGACCAGAATAATTTGGCCTTCGTTTCCTTGAATAATGACTTTTCCATCCTCTAAAGTAGATACAATAGGAGCGTGGTCTTTTAAAATTTGAAAAGAACCGGCACTTCCTGGTACGGTTACCGCAGTGACCTCACCTTCGTATGCTAATTTATCTGGAGTAATGATTGTTAATTTCATTTAGTGATGTATTGTGTATTGCGTAATGCGTATTGAGCCATGATCATATCTCACTACTCAATACGCTATACTCTGTACTATTAAACTGCTTCTGCCAATAGTTTCTTGCCTTTTTCGATTGCATCTTCGATGCCACCTACCAAGTTGAACGCTGCTTCAGGGTACTCATCTACTTCACCGTCGATAATCATGTTGAAGCCCTTGATGGTATCTTTGATGTCAACAAGTACACCTTTAAGACCTGTAAATTGCTCCGCTACGTGGAACGGTTGAGATAAGAAACGTTGAACACGACGAGCGCGGTGAACCGTTAGCTTATCTTCTTCCGACAATTCGTCCATACCTAAGATGGCGATGATATCTTGTAGTTCCTTATAACGTTGTAGGATTTCTTTCACGCGTTGCGCAGTGTTGTAGTGCTCGTCGCCCAATACCGCTGGTGATAAGATTCTAGAGGTGGAGTCCAATGGATCTACCGCAGGGTAGATACCTAGCTCAGAGATTTTACGTGACAATACCGTTGTTGCATCCAAGTGGGCGAAAGTTGTCGCTGGTGCAGGGTCAGTTAAGTCATCGGCAGGAACATATACCGCTTGTACAGATGTAATGGATCCGTTTTTAGTAGATGTAATACGCTCTTGCATTAAACCCATCTCCGTAGCAAGTGTTGGTTGGTAACCTACCGCTGAAGGCATACGCCCTAATAGCGCAGATACTTCGGAACCAGCTTGTGTAAAACGGAAGATGTTATCGATAAAGAAAAGAACGTCACGACCTTGACCTTGGCCATCACCATCGCGGAAGTACTCCGCTACTGTAAGACCAGAAAGCGCAACACGAGCACGCGCCCCTGGAGGCTCGTTCATCTGTCCGAAAACAAATGTACACTTCGATTCTTTCATCAATTCTTTGTCGACTTGGTCTAAAGGCCATTCCCCTTTTTCCATGCCTTCCATGAAATGATCGCCATATTTGATAATCCCTGATTCCAACATCTCGCGCAATAAGTCATTACCCTCACGTGTACGCTCGCCTACACCGGCAAATACCGATAGACCACCGTGTCCTTTTGCGATGTTGTTGATAAGTTCTTGGATCAATACGGTTTTACCCACACCAGCTCCACCGAACAAACCAATTTTACCACCTTTAGCATAGGGCTCTAGTAAGTCGATTACTTTAATACCTGTAAATAATACTTCGCTTTCGGTAGATAGTTCGTCAAATCTTGGCGGCACGTTGTGGATAGGACGGCCATTGGATTTATCCAAATTTTGGATACCATCGATAGCATCACCTACTACGTTGAATACGCGACCTTTGATCTCTTCTCCAACAGGCATTTTGATCGGTGCTCCCGTGTCAATAACCTTCATTCCACGAACCAAACCTTCTGTCGCATCCATGGCGATGGTACGAACACGATCCTCACCTAGGTGTTGTTGCACTTCTAATACAATGCGTTGACCATTGTCTTTCTCAATGTACAAGGCATCATAAATCTTAGGAAGATTCTCATTGTCGGCGAAGTTGACATCAACTACGGGGCCGATAATCTGCGCTATTTTACCAATATTGGGCATATTATAGGGACTAAATAATTATTAATCAATTTAAAACAGATGATCTTCACACCTGGATTTTGGAAGGCAAAAATAAGCTATATCTATTTAAAAGCAAAACGCTTAGTAATAATAATTTTATTTTTATCGTGCAAACTTTCCCAACCGTATTTTTTTTGCGGAAAGCGATCCCTGAAGAGGACATAAATACGTAGATCTCGCCCCTGTTTTCAATGTGCTTGGAAATTATGAAATAAGTGTCGTTTTATCGCGGCTTCTTTTTTAAGCCGATTGTGCCGTCTATTATTATCGAAATGTTACTTTGGTTTAATATGACTTTTGATTTGTAATGCTTAGTTTAGGTTTAATTTACTAATTAACAATATTCTATACCGGTTTTTATGAAGATAGGCCTATTCGTTTTTCTTGCGATGCTCCCCTTTGCTGCCTGGAGCCAGCTCAATTACCCTACTTACAGCCAGCTTACTGCTGAAATTCGAGATATTTCCACACGTTCGGGAACGGGAACTGCCAGCATTGGAAAAAGCTTTGGGGGTGATGATATCCCGCTGATCAAGATTCAAGCAACCCAAGCGGCAAAGCCCACAGTACTGGTTGTCGCCGGCATTGATGGTAAGCACCCCGCAGGAATTCTAAGTGCCGTAGAACTGGCTAAAAATATAGTGAATCTGCCAAAAGATTCTTTGTCCGCTGTGCTCCGCGAACGTTCCATTTGGATTGTCCCCGTTTTGAACCCAGATGCCTACAAGCGTAATATCGCATCGAAGATATGGCTGTCAGGAAATGCGCGTGTCATCGACAACGATCGCGATGGTCGTTTGAACGAAGATCCTGTACAGGACTTGAACAATGACGGCATTATTTCCCAAATGCGCGTGCGTCGTGTCGGTGGGAAATACGTGTCCCATGGTGATCACCCAAATTATCTGGTTGAAGCTGATCGCAGCAAAGGACAGCTGGGAGTGTATGACTTATACGTAGAGGGGAGGGACGTCGATCAGGATGGTCTCTTTGCTGAAGATGGTGATGGAGGTGTCAATATCAATCGAAATTTTACATTTGACTATAGGCCATTTACAGAGGAAAGTGGCGATTATGCGGCTTCTGAGCCGGAAACTCGCGCCATTGTCGACTTTATATTCGATCATCCACAAATTGCAGCGGTGCTACATTTTGGACTTGGCAATAATCTCTCAGATCCCGAGACATTTGACCCACGGAAGGCCACTGAACGTATCATCGGGTCCTGGTCGGCAAAAGATGTTGAGGTGGCCAAGTTTGTGAGCAGTATCTATAATCGGTCGGTGTCTAGTCTCGGATCGGCTCCAAAGCTTGCATCTAGCGGTGGTGATTTTTCCAATACGGCATACTATCATCACGGGAAGTATAGCTTTGTGACACCCGTATGGTGGCCTGTAGTGCAGGATTCCACGAAGACAAAAGCCAATGCGGCTTCCAAAAATGGCAATGATCAGTTTTTACAGTGGGTCGCCGCGAATAATGTAACAGGCGCCATATTGCCATGGACCAAAGTAACCCACGCAGATTTCCCGGAGCAAGAGGTTGAAGTGGGCGGCGTAGTGGATATCTTCAGAAACAACCCTCCGAAAGAATTTCTAGAAACAGCTACGGCAGCGCATACCGACTTTGTGCTGGCCTTATTGAACAACATGGCAAGGCTCGAATTCGAGACTCCTGTGGTCACTCCATTGGGGGATAATATCTTTCGGGTTGATATACGCGTCGTTAATACCGGGATGCTGGCTACCTACCCCGAGATTGCCGATAAGATTAAACATGTATCCAAAATGAAAGCTGTTTGTAAATTGCAAAAGAACCAGAAGTTTTTGAGCGGCAAGCGTTTGCAACTATATCCTACACTACAAGGAGGTACTTCGCAGCAGTTTTCTTGGCTTATTCAAGGGAAAGGTGGCGTAGAGATAACAGCAGGATGCCCCACGGCAGGTGAGCAAACCATTAAAGTAAACCTATAATTTTGAACATCATGAGACTTATATATATTGTATTGGCTACATTCTTTTGCGGATCAACTTTCATATATGCACAGCAAAAAAGCGAAAAGGAAGCCGTGGAAATCTCCGGACTACGAGCTATCGGCTCTCCATCAAACCCAAAGTTGGCCATGAACTGGAGCCGCTACCACGATAATAAACAGATTGCGCAGTTTTGTCAAGACCTGCAGAAAGCGTATCCGCAGTTGGTGAAGTACGAATCGATCGGTAAGTCCTACGAAGGAAGGGATATGTTCGTGTTGACGATCTCCGACTTTTCCAAAGGTAATGTCGCTCGTAAACCCGGGATGTGGATAGACGGTAATATCCACGCCAATGAATTGCAAGGATCCGAAATTGCGATGTATACCGCTTGGTATCTTGCCGAGAACTTTCACAGTGTGCCCTTTATCCGGGAATTACTGCAGGACAAGGTGTTTTACATCGCGCCGACGATCAACCCCGATTCTCGGGATTACTTTATCCATGAACCCAACACCATGCATTCCTCCCGTACCGGGAGACGACCTTTTGATAACGATGGTGATGGTGCCGTAGCGGAAGATCTGTATGACGACCTTGATGGCGATGGGCATATTGTCATGATGCGCAGAAAATCAAAAACAGGTCGTTATAAGGTAGATCCGGAAAACCCCAACCGGATGGTTGTTGTGAAGCCTGGCGAGGTCGGCGACTATGAACTGTTGGGGTTTGAGGGTATTGACAACGATGGCGATGGCTTGGTGAACGAAGATATTACCGGCACCTACGATCCTAACCGGGATTGGGGATGGAACTGGCAACCCAACTATGTGCAGAATGGTGCCTTATATTATCCAGGCACCTTGCCCGAGACGCAGGCGGTAAAAGCTTTCTTTTACGCACATAAGAATATCGCCGGCGCGCAGTCATACCACAACTACGGCGGGATGATCCTACGCGGGCCTGGAGCAGCACAGGATGAGAAGTATTATTCCAGGGCGGATGTGCAAGTGTATGACGCGCTGGGCAAGGTGGGCGAACGCATGCTTCCTGGCTACAATTATATCGTTATCCATAAAGACCTGTACACCGTGTTCGGTGGAGAGATAGATTTTATAGCACTCGCACGCGGTGTTTTTACATTTTCCAACGAATTGATGACCACCTACAAGCTGTTCAACGAAAAGGCGGGTCAAGGTTTATCTCAGAGCGACGAATATTATGAATTTGATAAGCTCCTGCTTTTTGGGGATGCCTATGTGCCATGGAAGGAATACGATCATCCACAATTTGGGAAAATAGAAATCGGTGGGGCAAAGAAAAACTATACGCGAAACCATCCGGGCTTCTTGCTGTTGGAAGATGCGCACCGAAATGCCGCTTTCACCATTTACCATGCCCATCATACGCCTAAGCTGGAAGTCTTGGAAACAGATATTAAACCGCTTGGAGGTAATCTGTTCGAAGTCAACGCGACGGTGTGGAACAGCCGTATCATTCCCACCCATTCCAATCATGATTTGAACTACAAGATCGAGCGTCCGGATCACATTCGGTTAGAGGGGGTAGATGTTATCACCGGCTTACGTATATTGGATAAAGATTTTAACGTCACTGCCGAGCAGCGATACAGACCTGAACAGATTGAGGTGCCTAATATTGAGGGAATGCGAGAAGTGCGTGTGCGCTGGATTGTAAAAGGAAATCCGAATAGGGCCAAGCTCGTTGTAGATAGCGAAAAAGGCGGCCTACTGGAGCAACCTCTGCAATTGAATTAACATAAAAAAGACGTTTGCTCAGCAAACGTCTTTTTTATGATCGGTTTTAGGAATTCCGTTTCATTTGTTCGTCCAAGAGCTGTCGCTTCAACAATTGCTCTTTCTCCATGGATTTTTTTCGCAAGGTCTGCAATTCGTTCTGCAACTCCTCGGTGGTTTTCTTGTGCTCATTGGTGTCCACCTTCGCCTTTCTAAAAGAAGCTAGGGTGGCAAGAAACGCAATGCCCAGAACGATGATGATGGCCCATACCATGGTGTGGTAGGTTCCTTTTGCAAAGTCTATACCCACAAAAGCAATGCTATCCGTTTTTTGTTGTTCCGCTTTTAATTGGGTATCCAAGGTGGTTACCGAATCTTTTAAGTTTTTTACGGTTGTTACGGAAGACGATGAATTCGCCTTGAGCTCCCCAATTTCCTTTTGATACACAGAGATGGAGTCAAGAACATTCCTGCGCACTATTTCCAGGTTCGTTTTGCGAATGATCTTAAAGTCAGCATTCTGCGATTTTGAGAGGTTGCTCAAATTCAAGAACTGTTCACTGAGCGAGCCTTTTTGTATCGCATAAGGTAACATAGGCTTTGTCTGCCCGAAGACAGATAACGAACAGGCTGTAATGGTGACTAATAGAAATCGTTTTAACATAAATTCACTGTGATTAGTATAATGTTTTGTATGATACAATAACACTATAATTTTAAAATTATTGTTCGACCAGAATTGGCTAAAGTTGGAAAATAAATAACATAATTGCAAGGACTTGCCGGTTTTAATGTGTTTTTTGTTGATTGAAGAGCCTGCCCAAAGGGGTATTTTAAAAGGAAATAGGCCGTTTTTGGACTCTTTTTTCCAGCGATGATAACATGTTGTAAAAAATGGATAATTATACAGAGTAAAGACCAAGAATAAAGTCGTTCTTTTGAAAGATCCATTGGAGGGGAGGATTCGCTGGATGTTATTCAACGGGCGCTAAAAAGCTATTCCAATTGGTAAAAACTCCTCTCCGCGCACATCGTATTAATAAGAATTTATGTTTCGTCTTTATAGGAAATTCGCTTTTTTATTGTTTTTATGTCTACTTGCCGGCATGGCCAGCGCCGTGGCACAGCCCGTTAGGGTGCTGTATCAAAAAGAAGGTGTGACGAACGACGATCGCTTTACCTTTGCGTTGGATAGGCTTATCAGCCGCTTGGGAAAGCAAGTGATAAAACAGGAAGCTGACCTCTCGCGGCTTAAATTGAAGAAAAGCGACATCCTGATCGGTGTGAAAGCTTCCCCCGGATGGGATCGATGGATACCGAAGGATCTTTTGGATTCCTTAACGGCCAAAGAATCTTTTGTTATTTACCGGAAAGATAGCCGATCGCCATTGGTTATGGTCGGTAACGACGAGACGGGGCTGCTCTATGGCTGTGAAGAGCTGGTTCATCAGACGGCCTACGAAAAACAACATGTAGCCTTTTTTGACGCTCCAGAAATGGTGCTTCGCGGTACCTGTATAGGGATGCAGAAAACCGAATACCTACCCGGCAGAGATGTGTATGAGTATCCCTACACCGAAGAACTTTTTCCTTGGTTCTACGATAAAGAGCTATGGATCAAATATCTCGATATGCTCGTCGAGAATCGATATAATACTTTATATCTGTGGAATGGACATCCGTTTTCTTCGTTGGTTAAATTAAAAGACTATCCTTACGCTTTGGAGGTTGACGATGCGACCTTCGCTAAAAATGAAGAAATCTATCAATTTCTGACCTCTGAGGCCAGCAAACGTGGTATATGGGTTATACAGATGTTTTATAACATCATTCTTCCCAAGCCATTCGCCGATCGGCATGGCCTAAAGACGCAGGAACGAAATCGCGTCATTACGCCGTTAATAGAAGATTACACGCGGAAATCCATCGCAGCATTTGTGGCCAAATATCCCAATGTTGGTCTGTTGATCACCTTGGGCGAGGCTATGGAAGGTGTAGGACAAGACGATATTAATTGGTTCACCAAAACCATTTTACCCGGTGTGAAAGATGGTCTTCAAGCCATCAACAGTGCCATAGAGCCTCCCGTTATTTTGCGTGCGCACGACACCGATGCTCCTGCGGTGATGAAAGAGGCGCTCCCCATCTATCACAATCTCTATACGATGGCCAAGTATAACGGGGAAGCATTGACGACCTATACACCACGCGGTAAATGGGCAGAATTACACCAGCAGTTGGGAAAGATCGGTACCGTGCATATTCAAAACGTACACATCCTGGCTAACCTAGAGCCATTTCGTTACAGTGCACCCGACTTTATACAACAGTCTGTTAAGGCTATGCACCAGGTGCATTTGTCCAATGGTATACATATCTATCCGCAGGCCTCCTATTGGGACTGGCCCTATACGGCAGATAAGGTTGACGAACGTCTACTGCAGGTGGATAGAGACTGGATGTGGTATAAAGCCTGGGCACGCTACGCATGGAAAGCCTCACGAAAGAAGGATGAAGATTCCACGTACTGGATAGCCACCCTGGCCAATCGTTATGGAACCACTGAGCAGACTGCTGCCGCCATATTGGATGCGTTAAATGAAGTAGGGGAGATATCGCCTAAAATATTAAGGCGCTTTGGTATCACCGATGGCAATAGGCAGACGTCCTCCTTGGGGATGTTGATGACGCAACTCATCAATCCCTATCGTTACGGCCTTTTTACTTTGCTGTACGAATCGGAAGCGCCGGAAGGGGAGATGATCATCGATTACGCGGAAAAGAAATTCAAGGGAGAGCCGCATATCGGGGAGACGCCGATAAAAGTGGCCGATGAGATCGTTGAACACGCTGAAAAAGCCGTCGCGCGTATCTCAAGCTTGGACCCCGCTGGTCCGCAGGAAGCAGAACTCCGGCGCTTGAAGAACGATGTCTACATCTACCAGGCCCTGGCCAAGCACTATAGTTATAAGGTCAAAGCCGCCGTGCAGGTGCTGCAATTTAAATATACCAAAGATGTGGAATCGCTCAAGTTAGCGCTGCCCGATCTAGAACATAGTGTGGAGGCATATAGGCAGCTGGTCCAGTTGACCGCGGATAGTTATCTGTACGCTAACAGTATGCAAACCAAACAGCGTAAAATTCCGATGAGAGGCGTGGATGCCACATTTAAACATTGGACGGAAATGTTACCTGTTTATGAAGCAGAACTAGCTAACTTTAAGAAGTCGATAGATTCCCTGTCCAAAAGTGGCGGAGCCGTGGAACAAAAGCGGCAGCCGTTGGAGGTCGCTTCGGTGCAGCTTTCCGAGGGCACCCGTTTGGCTCGTTTGAAGAAAGGTGTAAACCTGTATACAGACCAAGAGCTGGTGGTGACGCATCTGCCAGAAGAGTTTGAAGGTCTTAGCGCGGTGATGGTCGATGCGGGGAAGCAGAAACAAGAAGGTACAAGCCTCCGATTTGAAGCAACAAAGCCGGTGAAAGTACTTGTCGGCTACTTCAATAGCACCGATAAGGTTTTTGCACCCAAGCCTGTTTTGGAAATTGATGCCACGGCGAACGACCATGGGCAGGCGGATACCAAAGTAAGGAATGCTTTAAGGATACAGTATATGCCGATGATTGATGTGCACAGCTATTCATTTGCGGCAGGTAAGCAGGAGTTGAGACTTCCAAAAGGGGAAGCCATTATCTTGGGCTTTGTAAGTGATACGGAACTGCAGCATCCCTACAATGCGGATGTGGACAACCGAGGAGACGACATGGATGATTTATTTGGTTATTATGGTGAAATCAAGTTGTAAGGACGGAGATAGGATGAGTAAAAGGTTTTTAGTACTGGTAATGGGGTTAATGCCCTTTTTAGGATGGGCGCAAACGAATCTTCAAGCCAAATTAGAAGGCTATGTAGAGCAGTTCAATCGTGATGATAACGAAGCGGTGGTCAATCTTGTGTCCAACAAGGCTTCGGCCGCTTGGATGAAAGATAATATCCCCTTGTTTGACTGTCCAGATTCAGCTATCGAAAAGATATATTACTTCCGCTGGTGGTCCTTTCGCAAGCATATCAAAAGTACGCCAGAGGGAACGATCGTCACCGAGTTTATCGAGCCGGTGAAGCATGCCGGTAAATATAATTCTATCAGTTGCGCATTAGGGCATCACCTGTACGAAGGCCGATGGCTGAAAAATAGAGATTTCCTAAAAGAATACACGGATTTTTGGTTCTACCATGCCGATCAAGGGCAAACCAAGCCACGTTTCCATCAGTTCAGCTCTTGGCTTGCAGATGCCCTGCTGGCCTACTACCAAGTTTCTGGAGATAAGGAGTACCTTCTTGCGAGATTGGATGAGCTGGATAAGGATTATGCGGTTTGGGAGAAGGAACGACAGTTGGATAACGGACTTTTTTGGCAGCATGATGTTAAAGATGGAATGGAAGAATCCGTATCGGGCGGGAGAAAAGTGGAGAATATGCGCCCTACAATAAACAGTTATATGTACGGCAATGCAAAGGCGATTGCCAGTATAGCGGCTATGGCTAACCGTAAAGATCTACAAGAAAAATATACCAAAAAGGCGGAGTCGATCCAGCAGTTGCTGTTGGACTCCTTATGGGATAAGGATGATCAATTCTTTAAGACCCGGTTGGAAAAAGAGGGGCTTCATCCAGCACGTGAAGCAATAGGCTTTATTCCTTGGTATTTTGGGGTTGTGCCCGATAAGGCAAGCTATGCGGTTGCTTGGAATCAGGTGATCGATACGGCAGGTTTTAGAGCGCCTTGGGGACATACCACGGCCGAGCGCCGCGAGCCTACCTTCCGCACGCGTGGTACCGGACATAGTTGTGAATGGGATGGAGCCATTTGGCCGTTTGCTACTTCGCAGACCTTGCGGGCAATGGCCAATGTTTTGTCATCCGCAAAACATAAAGGAAACCTAAGCAAAAGTGACTTTTACCATGAACTGCAACAGTATGCAAAGGCACATGTCATGAACGGGAAGCCCTACATCGGCGAATACCAAGATGAGCAGAACGGTGAGTGGCTGAAAGGAGATCATCCACGAAGCAAATTTTACAACCACTCCACCTTTGCCGATGCGGTTATTCAGGATCTGATTGGTTTCAAGGCATCGCTAGACAATAGTTTTATGTTGAAGCCGCTTATTCCGAATGGGGAATGGGATTATTTCGCTTTGCAGGATATTACCTACAAAGACAAAATGGTCAGTATTTTTTGGGATAAAAACGGCAACCGCTACGGAAAGGGAAAAGGATTCCGGGTATATGCCGATGGGAAGCTCGTTGCCAAATCAAACACATTAAAATCGCTAAAAGTAAAACTGAAATGATGAAAAAAGGAATTTTTGCCCTCTTCGTATTCGTGGCTGGGCTGATGCCGCTCGCTAAAGCACAGTCGTATTACAACGTGCTGAAATATGGTGGGAAAAATGATAGTACCGGCACCAATACCAAGGCAATCGCTAAGGCAATTGACGCTGCGGCAGCGAAAGGTGGTGGCACGGTCTATTTTCCGGCCGGAAAATACATTACCGGCCCGATTCATTTTAAGAGTAATATCACGCTGTTTATCGATGCGGGTGCCGAGCTGCACTTCAGCGATAATTTTGATGATTATTTGCCCATGGTAGAGTCGCGATGGGAAGGTACAGCGGTAACGAACTTTTCACCGTTGTTCTACGGAAATGGACTAGCGAATATCGCTATTGTAGGCCGTGGAATTATTGATGGACATGGCAAGAAGTGGTGGGGCTACTCCGAGATCGAAGTGAAAAAGCAGACCGAAGACAGCAAGTGGCAAAAGGAATTTAAACGGTTGAATCCAAATGTTTTGGCGCCAGATCTGCCGGGCTGGATCGAGCGGGGCTTTTTGCGTCCGCCATTTATCCAGTTTTTGAATTGTAAGAATATACAGATCAAGGATATCAAGATTCAAAATTCGCCTTTTTGGACTATCAACCCGCAGTATTGTGATAACGTAACGGTGGATGGTGTCACCATAGACAACCCACCATCGCCGAATACCGACGGGATCAACCCCGAATCGTGCAGCAATGTACGTATAGCCAACTGCCATATCAGCGTTGGCGACGATTGCATCACCATTAAATCGGGTAAAGATCGTTCGGGGAGATTGGTAAATATCCCAGCGGAAAATTATACCATTACCAATTGTACGATGTTGCGTGGGCACGGAGGCGTTGTGATAGGTAGCGAAATGTCGGGGGGCGTGAAGAACATTGTTATTTCCAATTGTGTCTTCGATGGCACCGATCGCGGCATAAGGCTGAAAACTGCACGCGGACGCGGCGGCATCGTGGAAAACATCCGTGTCAGCAATATTGTGATGCGCAATATCCGCGACCAAGCTATCGTAATGGACATGCAATATGCTAAAACCGAAGTTGAGCCTGTCACTGAGCGTACACCACAGTTTAAAAATATCTATATCAGCGATATGACCGGTTCTACCAATCGTGTTGGTCTGCTGCGCGGCTTGGCTGAAATGCCGATAGAAAACGTGAGTTTTAATAACATCAATATGCAGGCAAAGGCCGGCTTCTCCCTAGAAAATGCGCAGAAGATAACTTTTAATAATGTACAGGTCGATGTCGCTAGCGAACCTTTTATCAAAGCAAAGAATGTAGCACTGCTCGAAGTTCGGTCCATCCAAAACTTTACGCCCTTAGCTGATCACCCACTTCTTGTATTGGAGGATGTAAAGGGAGTAAATATTCAGCAAAATTATCCTATGGCCGGTACAAATGTTTTTCTGGAGCTTGTGGGGCAGCAAAATGCTGATGTTTTTGTGCATAGCAATAATTTCAGCCAAGTAAAACAGGTGGCTAAAGGTGATTTGGGCGCTGCGGTAATAACCAATAATATAGAGGCAAAAAAATAAAAGACGATGGTGCCAAGGCTATTATTCTTATGGGTTATCTTTCTGTGCTGGGGTTTGTTTGCGCAAGCGCAGCAGCGCTTGTGGTATAAGCAACCCGCACAACGATGGGAAGAGGCACTGCCTATCGGCAACGGCCAGCTTGGCGCCATGATTTACGGAGGCATAGCGCAGGAGGAGGTTCAATTTAACCAGGAGACGCTCTGGACCGGGGAACCGCGTGATTACAACAAGGCTGGCGCGCACCAATATCTTGATAGCATCCGTAAACTAATCGATTCCGGACAACAGCGCAAGGCAGAAGCGCTGGCCCAAAAGGAGTTTATGGGATTAAAAAGTGCTTCAGAAGATCCTTCGGATTGGTTGGAGCGTGTAGCGCTGGAGAGGGATAAGCAGGATGGTCCTGCAAGCTACCTCTACGCTGATAACACATGGGAATCTATACAAGTTCCTGCCTACGAAGGCTGGGAAGATATAGGTCTGGAAGGTGTAGATGGCGCAGTTTGGTTTCGCAGGACAGTTGAGCTCAGCGAGCAGGATCTACAGGACGATTGGGTGTTGGACCTGAATAAAGTGCGGGAAGAAGATTATACCTTTTTCAATGGACAGCTCTTAGGACATACCGCAGGTGATCAGCAAAAGCGACTGTACCGCATCCCCAAAGAACAGTTACGGCTAGGTAGGAACGTGTTGGCCGTCCAGGTCATCAACCTGAGCGGAAAAGGTGGTATATCGGGCTATAAGGATCCAACGCAGGCGATCGGCCTGCGCAGTGCGAAGGGTAAATTTATTTCCATCCTCGGGCAATGGAAATATTGGGTGCAGGATGCCAATGTTCCTAAAGTAGGTGTATATCAAGCCAGCTATCAGCCTTTCGGATCGCTGTTGTTTCGGTTTCCCACCGGGGAGGTCACCAATTACCGCCGTAGCCTTTCCTTAGAACGAGGGCTTGCTGAAGTTAGTTATACGCAAGCAGGAGTTTCTTTTAAACGGACCTATATAGCCAGTCATCCAGACGGTACCATTGCCATTGCCCTAAGCGCTGATCAACCCAAGCGACTTTCTTTTTCTGTCAGTATGAACGCGAAGCATTCAGGCTACCGTGCTTGGAAGGTGGACAAACAGACTTTGGGGATGCAGGTCAAGGTCAAGAATGGGGTGCTAGAGGGCGTATCCTTTTTGACGATCAAACTTGATGGAGGAGCCATTCGAGAAAAAGATGGTTGGCTGTTAGTCGAGCAAGCCAATCAGGCTACCCTTTACTTGAGTGCGGGAACTAATTTCAAGAATGCTCAGCAAACCGATGCGAACTTTCTTCAGGGTCTAACAAAGATGCACAAGCGTGTGCAAAAAAAATCTTTTAAACGCTTGCTGTCGCGTCACGAAAAAGATTATAAAGCCTTATTCAACCGCTTTGCCATAGATTTTGGCGGGCAGGCTATGGATAGCATACCGACAGATGAACGGTTAAAGCGATTTGTTGGCTCGCCAGATCCCGCCTTGGTGGCCCTATATATCCAATATGGGCGTTACCTACAAATTGCGGCTTCCAGAGCGGGCACGCAGCCGGCAAATCTGCAGGGTATCTGGAATCATCAGCTGGAACCCTCTTGGGGAAGTAAATACACCACCAACATCAATTTGGAAATGAATTACTGGCCCGTGGAGATGCTTAACCTGAGTGAGCTTCACCAGCCGCTCTTTGCCATGATCCGTGAATTGTCCCTATCGGGTAAAAAGACTGCACAGGCATATTACGGCGCGCGCGGCTGGGTATTGCACCACAATACTGATATTTGGCGCGGCACCGCGCCAATCAACAATGCCAACCATGGGATTTGGCCTAGTGGTGGCGCTTGGTTGGTCACGCATCTCTGGGAGCACTACCTCTACAATCAAGATCCTCGATTTATCTCCGACCACTACGACATCATCAAGGGATCGACACTTTTTTTCAAAGACGTCCTGGTGAAAGATCCCCAATCGGGCTGGTTGGTGAGTACCCCTTCTAACTCGCCGGAAAATGGAGGTTTGGTGAAAGGGCCTACCATGGACCATCAGATTATTCGCTCCCTGTTTTCGGTTTTCCTACAATCATCGGATTTGTTGGGTAAAGATAAGCCGTTGCGCGATTCTATCCAGCAGTTGTTACCGCAGATTGCGCCCAATCAAATAGGTCGTTATGGACAATTGCAAGAGTGGATGGAAGATATAGATGATCCGGAAAATAAACACCGCCATGTGTCGCACTTGTGGGGCTTGCATCCCGGCAGGGAGATTAATGTCGACGATACACCAGAGATGATGGAGGCGGCAAGAAAATCGTTGCAGATGCGCGGCGACGATGGTACAGGCTGGAGTCTGGCCTGGAAAATCAACTTTTGGGCGCGACTCCAAGATGCAGAGCACACCTTTGCTATGGTCAAAATGTTGCTACGTCCGGCCGATAAGGCCGGAGGTTCATACCCCAATCTATTTGATGCGCATCCGCCTTTCCAGATCGATGGCAATTTCGGTGGAGCAGCTGGTATCGGAGAAATGTTGTTGCAGAGCCATGCCCGCTACGTGGACATTTTGCCCGCTTTGCCTGCCGCTCTTTCCCAAGGTGAGGTGCGGGGTCTTAAAGCCCGCGGTAATTTTGAAATCGATATGCAATGGAAAGAGCATATCCTGCAAGAACTCCAGGTAAAATCCAAGGCTGGGCTGCCTTTGCGACTGCGCTATCGTGGGAAGACCATAACATTGGAAACCAAAAAGAATAAAACCTACACATTTGATGCTGATCTTAACCTGTTGTAATGATTCGTAACCTTTTTATTATTTCTTGTTTGCTTTGGAGCTTCTTATTTCCAGTCGTTGCGCAAGAGCTGCGTCGCACCGTCTCGCTAGATAGCGAATGGCTTACTGTAATGGATGAGCAGGATACATTACGGTACAAAGGATTTGAGAAGGTCGATTATAGAGAAACAGCAGACTGGAAGCGTGTTGACGTACCGCACAATTGGGATAGCTACGCCGGTTACCGTCGGCAATTGCACGGCAATGTGCATGGATATGCTTGGTACAGAAAGACATTTACATGGAAAGACTCGAAGAAAGGTAAACGTTTCTATCTTTTTTTTGAAGGAGTAGGATCCTACGCCACCGTTTGGTTGAATGGGCAGCGTGTAGGTTACCACGCGGGAGGAAGAACAACCTTTATGCTAGACGTTACTAAGGCTCTTTACACGGATGGGAGAAAGAATATCGTTGCTGTACGAGCTGATCATCCGGAAGGAATCCAAGATCTGCCTTGGGTGGATGGAGGCTGTTCCACCGAGCGTGGTTTTTCCAAAGGTTCACAGCCGAGGGGAAAATTTCGACCGGTTATTCTGACGT